>Ga0058701_10000001_pt1 | contig 213860 bp, 167 predicted proteins | sample AgamicOrMae_FD_97039 | JGI IMG/M metagenome (GOLD analysis project Ga0058701, IMG submission 97039) | Agave microbial communities from Guanajuato, Mexico - Or.Ma.e | ecosystem: Host-associated > Plants > Phyllosphere > Phylloplane/Leaf | place: Guanajuato, Mexico | collected 2012-06-04
ACTCTCTGTGTATCGTTTATTCAGTGCTTTTATACACGCCAGAGCACCCACGTGTGCCCTGTTGGGGTAGGCGGATATTCCTGCCAGACTCGCAGGTTCCTGCGAGTTCATCGGGATACCACACGGAATCGCAGGATTCTGTGCAGCTAATCAGAATTCTTGCCGTTGATTGCACGCAGCTAGACACTCATACCTGGCTGTCGATTCAGACTGCTGATTCGGATATCAATACATACTATTCATCAGAGCGTGAATCCTTCCGGATCAGCCGCTAGTCTACGCTCTAGCGCATTGTATCATTCTCATCGTATCTGGACCACTTTCGGTGGTTATCCGCAGCTAACTTCTGGTTTTCGGAGCCATGATTATCGGTTTGGCCCGATTATTTGGGAATTTAAACTTGTTCAGACGCGTTCCATCGAAACTTATGATACTTTTAGGCATCAGAGACGTTGTCTGATTGAGGACTCTTGAATAGGTACACTCTATCAGGCGCGAGAATAAGTCGAAAAACGGCGAATCAGAAAGCCAGTAAGCTTCGAACTCGGCTGCTTCCAAATTTCCTGCGAAGACTGACCGTTCATCGACGTCGCCCTTGGCTTGAACAGGAAGATTTGTGTCCGATAGGCCTCTTTCATTGGGTTTTCGATGTAACGCTTTGAGGGAAACTTACTGGATCAGACCTCTGGTGGCTTGACTTCCTTCATAGGTGATCTTTCTCTCTCACCAGAAATCAATCTACGGGAGGTGTAATGGTGGCACCGAATCGGGATCCACATGGAGAGATTTGGATGTCCTGACACGATGAGGTAAATTGATACATCTTAACGAATCTAAGCCGTCAATCGGTCAGGCTATGTAGCTCGGAGTTTGAATGAGATACTCCACTGGTTACGGCCTGAGAACCACAGCCATAGAGGTCTAATTTTCGAGCTGACAAAACTTTACATGAGGAGTGAATATAAGTGCCTCAGAATTCTCTCATTCTTCACATTGGGAGAGATTGGACAGAAGAGATAAATTGCACGATAAGAGATTCGGAAGTTGATCCGAATATTCATAAGGATAGACATTTAACAGGTAGCGAAGCAACAAGTCCTGAGGAATCAATATGGACAGAAGAGTCCTGATAGCTTTGCTTTTACTTGGTATGGTGGTTCTTGCCAAGGCCGACGGAGGGGCCGCAACCGGGGCCAACAACAATCAAGGACACGGAGACGGAGACGGACACGGGCACCGCCACCATCACCACCATGACGATGATGACGACGACGACGATGATGATGATGATGACGGCCATCACGGGCGCGGCCACGGTCACGGTGACGGCCGCGGTCACGGACGGAGAGGCGGATGGGGAGGCAGATGGGGAGGCGGATGGGGCGGCGGATGGGGCGGCGGATGGGGCTGCAGGAGAAGGTTGGTAAGCCCAGTCGAGCTGGCCGAGGTGATCAGCGAGGAACAAGCGAAAGGACAACTATCAGTCGAGGTTCGACCATTGGAACGGGTTACGAGACAATCGGGGACACTTAGCGAGGCACCCCGCCAAGCTCCAAAGGAAAAGAAAGCCAAAAGGAAGGATAAATCAAAGAAACAGCAGAAAAATTAACAGCAAACTCAGCAGTCGTCCAGAAGCTCGGCATTGATAGTTAGGAGCTAAAGGCTGCGAGAGGATGTCGTTTATCTTACTTCAGATTAAATTTACAAAAAGCTCCTGGCACATCAGTTGAGATGCAAAACACCGTGTCCACTTTTTTCTTTGATCCGAATGAACTGCAATCAACCTTCAACTTAGCTGAGCAGTAAACGAGCCTGATGGACGGACGTCGATGTGGCCTGAAAGGCTATAGAAGCTGCCGTAACTGGCGGGGGACTTGGCTTGATTAAGCTGCACAGTGAGTTGGATTCAATCCATGTTTACACTAAGCAAATCAATCGGCAGACAATGTTTACACGTCTGTTTGTGTTCTTGTTTCGCCTTCATAGATTCATTGAAAGTTTATCTTTGCATACCGATTCATGCATCATTTAAAGGAGCCCAAATGGTCTCTTCACTCATGAAAAATGGTATTTAAGTGGAATCGAAGGCTGATAACTAAATCGTACTCCACAAGTGTCTGTCTATGAGTATCGTGAATAATCAAATAGAGTAAATCAGAAAACTTACACCATAGCGAATAGAAGCCCTGTTCGATACCGAGATTCTACAGGCCGAGAACATGGACCGTAGGATTATCTTTGGCCTGCTTGTGATGTCTTTGGTTGCGTTGGCAGTGGCCGACGATGACGACCATTACGGCGATGATCATCATGCCGATCATCATCACCACGATCATCATGGCGATCATCACCGTTATGATGACGACTATCATTCTGGTTACCATCACCATCACTATCACCATCACCATCCCCACCATCACCATCATCACCACGAACATGTTGACGAGGGAGACTCTTCCTCATCAGGTGGATTGGGAAAAAAAATTTTGGGTGGGGCTATGAGCGCTCTGGGACAATCGAGCGCGGACTCATCATACAGCAATGGTCCAGTACCAGGAATAGTCTCCGATCTAATCGAGTCTACTCCTCAAGGTGCGTTGGCTGAGAAGGTAGGCAAATTCGCACTCGGGCGTTTGGGATGACAGCTCAGATGAACACCTCGAGGCCACTCTCAGCCACCGTAGGTTTTACCCGAGTTTTGCAGGATGTGTCGGTATCACACACTTTATTTCACGGACAGCCCTAATGAAGAGGAAGTCAAATTGATTGAGCTAGATCGATTTGAAAATAAAGAAATTATATCAATCAGAAATGACCAGTTCTATTGTCTATTCTTCTACTCCAGCGCATATAACTGCTCAATTTCAAAGAGCTCACGAGATATCCATAGACCTTCTACACCTCGCACGCGAGCTTCATCTCAACGGGCTGCCAATTGCATTTTGCAGGCTATCGCAGGCCTAACAGAGCTCAATCACGTGACAAATATCAATGCCCAAACAACAACTTTTCCGCGGGCAGCTGTGCACGTGGGCCGCGGTCTTCTTGAATAGAATCTTTCTGGTGCCCAATATTATTCACTAACTAGGCTATCTATTGTAATAATATAAACTCAACAACCATGTCTCTAACTGACCCCTCCTCGGAGTTAGGATTATCAAGTCCATCAAAGGCTGTACGCTCTGACAGCCTATCAAAATTGAAAGATCATGACCGTATCAACGAACAGGTGCTGCAACTTCTGATGAAGATTGACGAAGTTCCGGCCACCATCACCCACTACAGGCAAAGGGAGGTCTTTCTCGAGGGCCTGCTGAGGGAATTGAAAATTCCTGACCTGAAGGATTCCAAGTTTGCTGAAGAATGTTCTTTCCAATACTTGCTTGGATCGCTTTATATCAATTTCGAGAAGTTCTGGGGTCCAACTATACGCATCTTGACAGAACTGCTCTATCAAGCCAATCATCGAAAGTTGTTACTTAGCAGACTATTAGATCACCTTGAGCATACAAACTGTTATATTTATAACCGTAAGGAGTGTCTAGACCCCGAACTCATAGAATCAAGACCAGATTTCGTCTTACACCGTAACTTTGTTATCCAACTATTGTCCCACTTCACCAACTATGTTGAGGAGAATCACGTTCAATTTATGGAACAGTTCTTCTTATTTGTTGACAAGGAATTACGAACGCCTCCATTCATTGACAAGGGCGTCACAATTGACCTGTCATCTTCCAAGCAGGAAGAGAAATCCAACCACATAGAAAAACCGAGGTCGAGTCAGCATGTCGAGGAGGAATTGTCAAATCAATCTGCTTCTCGAAAGGAGACGAGAACCGCTAAAAAGCGTCCACGAGTCAAGGTTAAGAATAGTCGACGAATCGTCAAATTTAAGAAAAATCCACTCTCAGAAGGAGCGATTGAAAAACGAAAGTCTCGTGAGACATTCGTAACCATCTCCAAGATTATACAATCCTTCTCCAACATACTCCGGGTGCATCGCCAGGCTGAGCTCAAAGAACTGATCTTAGACCTCCTCTGTTGTCGTGATTTGAGCGTACAAAGGGCCGCATTCAATTGTTTATGCGCCTATAATATAGAAGCTTTGAAGCCGTACAATGATTCGATCAGAAAGATCTTGGATGAAAAGAAAGTCAGGAGTGAGCTCTCTGTCTTTTCTATAAACTGTGAAGAGTCAGGCAGGGTTCTGGATGATCACCGTGAGCAGCTTATACCGATTATCCAAAGAATTGTTTTCGGTCGTATGATTAGCAATGTCGGTAAGAAAACTTCCGGTCGGGACAATGCAGCAAGGCGTAAGGATTTCGTGATGAGATTCATATCTGGTTGTAGGCACGATGAAGTATACGATTTCTTCAAATTATTGTTCGCACCGATCTTCAGATACTTGGACACGCCTTACTCTGAACTCGGCCTTTCTATCATCAAAGAGTTGAACACCAAGGAATACATACCAATCAACAAGTTGCAAGCAATGCTGGACACCGTGAATTCCTTCATGAAAACGATTGGTCATCAAAGAGAAGCATTGCTACCCTATTGTTTCAAGATTATAAATATCATATCTCTGCTTGTGATACGACCCATGAATGATGAAAACTCGAAGACAGGTGTATCGATTAGCAATATGAATCTATTGAAGAATGTTCGAAGATCATGCATGAACATGATAGCATACTTCTATAAGAAATTTCTGTATTATCGCTTCTCCCAAGATGAAACTGATTTCGTCTTCGAAACCATCATCTGGCCAGCTAGTCAAGACTTCCTCGGCAGAAATTACGCCACTGTCACCCCAATACTATCACTGATTGAAACATTCTGCTCTAACCCAGTCTATCACAACCTGCTCATCAAGAGGAACAAGCAGAATCGGGACGAGTTCCTACTAGACCATTTGATGTCCTTGTACTCCAGCGAAAAGGTTGATAGGTCCGTGATGAGATTTATAAGCAACCTGATTGCTGATATACTCGGACCAGATAGGGATCTGCCGGAAGAAGATCGGGCTAATGGCGAGAATCAGCTTGATCCGCTGCTAGACGAAGACTCAGAAAATCCAACATACAATCCCGAATTGTACTGCATTGCCGATAGTGAACTGCCACACACCCACAAGATTCTCATGAGATATGTACCGATGATAGTTGCCCGGCTTAGCGCAATATGTGAGCTCTTTGTAGAGAAGAAGAGCCACGTTTACCGGTTCGAAAAGTCTGAACTTTATATAATATCGACCTTGAGCAGCTACCTGAGAGAATCTGATCATTGTGTCATGGCAGCGAGGCTTCTTCTCTCTACTCTCAGCAATGTCAAGAGCCATGAGCTTATAATCGGTACCATTCGAACGGCCCAGAGCTTATTGAAGGAGGTGAAACCTTTCGATAACAGTTCCATTGTCTGCCAAATAGCGGACACTCTCTATTATCAGTACAATTACGAGCAGAGGAACGAGTTATGCAATCTTATCGGTGTTCTGTCTAGAATCGATGACCGACTAGTACCGATCCATGAGATTATAGGCAGCATGAACCGCATGAGTGAACAGTATGTCGAGATGCCCGACTTGGTTAAGTGGAACGAAGGCTTCAACAAGGCCTTTGAATATGTTGACAACTCTATCGGTGCTCCAAATGATCCCAACACAGTGCTCGACCCTCTGATCCTCCTCGTAAACCAGATAGGATTTATAATCAATTCCGTGGATAAGTATGAGTTTTCAATTAGAGATAATTGCTTGATTTTCTTCGAGAGATTTGCGGACAAATTCAAATCCATCGATGGAGATGAGCATCAGGAATTTGTGGATAAAATCATTGGAGAGGTTATCTTGAAGAAGTTGGTGAAGAAAGGTCTTAGAAACACAAACGAAATGATCAGGCACCTCTATCTAGGAATAATCCGCGCTCTAGCATTCAATTGTTCTGATAAGCACCAAACTCTCAAAGAGCTCAGCCTGCTTTGCAATCAGAACCAAGATTTGGACTTCTGGCATAATCTGAGGCACATTCAGTTACACAACCGCTCTAAGGCTCTTGCTCGCCTCCTAAGCGACGAGAGTCTTTTGAAATTGTCTCCAAAGACCATGTCTGGTTTCATACTGCCTCTAGCCTCTGGTTTCCTGTTCAACAAAAACTATAAGTCGCTAGGTAGCCTCATTGAGAACTCTATAAAGATCATTGGAATCATTTGCCGCCACCTTGACTGGAGAACTTATGAATCGACTTTGAGTTATTACCTAGGTTTGCTGACGAAAGTTAACACCTCTTACCAGCATACAAATATAAAGCTCATCACCGAAGTGATTAAAAACTTCAACTTCGACATATCTGCCTGCGATGAGGCAATGGAAAACAAAGCGGAAGACGAACGTCTAGAGAAGCGTATGCGCAAGAGATTGATTCGCAGCGCTAGCCAGACAAGAAATGCCAAGCTACAGTCCACTGAACCGAAGATCCTTGATAAGGCCTCTGCTGATGTCGCTTACCAGGCAGTGATGAAAATTTTACTGCCACGATTGAATTCATGCCTGCACGAGATGACGCGGGTAGAATTTGAGCACGATAGAGCGATGGCTGATTATATGCCAGAGAAAGACGAGATCAAGCGTATACCTATTGCATTTGCAATTGTTCAGCTCTTGACCATCTTGCCTTGCAAGTATGTACTCCTCAGAGATAACTTGCCTGCTCTGTTTCTCAAACTAGCGACTTTTTTGAAATCAAAGAACGAGAACTCGAGAAAAGTTGCCAGATCAACACTGGTGCGCATCATGAATTTTGTGGGCCCTGCATACATCCCAGACCTGTTGCGCATCTTGCGACAAAACTTGGACAAAGGCTTCCATATCCATGTACTAAACTATACTCTGTGTTCAGTGTTGCAGGGTATCACCCTTGAGTATGGAGATCTAGATAGTTCGAGCTCAGAGATGATGGATATGTGTATGAAAGAGATCTTCGGCAAACCATCAGAGGACAAAGAAATTGCCCAAATTTTGGCCAAAACCTCCGAGGCCAAGAAGACAAGAAGTTACGATACTTTACTAATCCTTGCAAGCCATATAACTTGTGATAGCTTAGATACTGTTATGTCACCCGTCAAGAATCACTTGAAGATTGCAAATGAACCAAGGATGGTTAACAAATTATCTATGTGCATTCAAAGGATCTTTACTGGTCTTAGCCAGAATAAGCAGTTCCCTCTCGATAAACTGCTTGTTTTTATTCAATCAACCATTGAAGAGTCAATACCTAGCCTGAGGGTGCGAAAAAAAGTTGATACTGCTCAGACTTCTTCAGCACCAATCAGAGTTGACAGATATCTGATTGATAAAGAGAAAGTCAAAGGCAAGTCTAAATCAATGATCAACGAGCGCGGGAACACACACATGTTGGTGGAGAATTCTTTGAGGCTTCTTTTACAAACCTTTGAAAAAAACAGACTACCCTTTTCGACCGAAGCAGAGCTACAGAGTCAACTTGACGGATTCATAAAGCTCCTCACCACTTGCCTGAAATCAAGTAGTCCACGTTGTGTAACCCGTGCTCTTAAATGTCTGTATTTTATAGCAAGAACAACGATTGATTTGCCGGCGTTCAAGAAGAAAAGCAATTCAATTGTTAGGAAAATTTTCATCCTCTTGAGCTTATACAACGGAGTTGGTATGGCGAGAGGAGACAACTTTGACATGATCGGCATGTGCTTCAAGACTCTGAATGTTTTGTTTTTGAAGTGCGAATATCTTCAGTTTGATTCTGATCAGATACAGGCCCTCTTGTCGTACATCGAGCAAGACTTGAATGATCCGACGAGACAAGCAACAGCTTTCAGAACTCTATATTCTCTAGTGCGGAAGAAGTGCGACTCGCCCGAGTTGCCGACGGTTCTCAAGAAAGTTGCAGAATCATTGGTCACCTCTGATGATGATACCATAAGGCTCAATTGTATCAAGATTTGGCAAATCTATCTTCTAGATTATCAGCATGATGGAGACAAACTCCAAACCTATCTCAATGGGTTCCTACGGCAGCTCGACTTTGAATCTATCGACGGCAGGAAGTCGGTATTGAAGATGATGCGAGCCATCATTGAGAAATTTCCGGAATCTATATTGCGCGATCATTTTGAGCTAATGTTCTATCTCCTGGCACAAAAAATAGTTAACGACGAATCAAAAGATATAAGAACTCTAGTCGGTAGGCTGATTGCCCTTCTGCTCCGCCGTCTTCCGGAAAAACAGATGTTCACTCTCAACAAGTTTATCTTTCCATGGGCTACTAATGATAACATGCAGATAAGCATATTGGGCATCAAATTGCTCAGTATATTTGTCGAATCATGTCCATCTCACATAGACAAGGACAAAGGGCAGATATCCAGGGTTCTCTCAGTCATCTCGACATCTCTTGAACGTGAGAAACCGAGAGACGACCAAGTCAGCGAGAAATCTAATGATACGAAACCAATTACCACACTTGATCGCCTCACCTATCATTCCCTTCGCTTGTTCAAACGCCTATTAGATAAGTCGATCATTCAGTGTGTAGAAGTCAAGCATATTGAACTATTGAAGAAGATCTGGCTCAATATTAGCCAAGATAAGCTAACCCATAGGCACGAACCAGTTGTTCTCACATCATGCATGCTTTATCATCACTTCATTGAGAAAACAAACTTGAAGGAGGCACTCAAGTCTGATAGTCATCTGAAGAGCGATTACATCGAACGAAATGCAACTAGGATAACTACAACCCTCAGTGATAAGTTTATCGATCTCCTTGATAGATTCGACGAATCTAGCAAAGTTCACGGTTACATAGTGCAATGCTTGATCACCATTGGTCAGATGGTTGCAAATTCCAAAGCCACCTTGGAGTTTGAGAGCAAATATATAAGCGCTTTCGGTCAGACTGACCCCATGGAACAGGTGCTCTCGCTCGATCGAATACCTGAGGATGGGCTCATCAAAGAGAATATGCCCTATGATTATGACGAGGCTAAAAAGAGGGGCGCTTTGATCTGGCTATGCAATAAGATCGTCATGCAAGCTAGAAAGGAAGCGGCGTTGTTTAGGTTATCAAGCTATCATAGAAGACACTTCGTTTTGAGTTGGACAGCTGCTATTGCTCAAGAGCTCGGTGCCCACAGGTTGACTCCCTACATAATCCTTTTTCTTTCCCCATCAACTAGAGAACTTAGTGATAAGGGTAAGGAGAAGTCAGATAAAGATACTCTGAACGTATTGTCGTTAGATTTATTGAGATATCTAAAGAGCCTTTTGGGCTTGGAATTGTTTAACAAGCTATATGCTAAAGTGGTACTTCATTTCACCAAAAAACGTGTCGAAAGGAAGAAGACTCAAGCAATCATGAATGTCAAACAACAAAGTCGCGGAGTCAAGCGTAAGTTGGCCAAACGCAAGGATAAGGACATGAAGAGACGTAAGACTAAAGCGGCAAGTCTTAAGCTCAGAGCACTAAAACAGTATCAATAGTTTGGACGCCGGACTGTATCTTCATGGACAACTTCATACGTATAGATGATCGGGTTGTTCTCACATCCTGTATGCTTTATCCACATCTTAAATACGATAAAACAAACAAAATTATTTCTTGTTCTTGACTTGATTGGACAACCAGTCGAGACCCTCGTATAATCCATCGCCACTGGTCGCGCAAGTTGACTGAATATACCATTGTCTGTTCTTGTAGGAATTCAAACCGAGGCGGTCTGTTATTTCGGAGGCGGTCATAGCATTTGGTAGATCTTGTTTGTTTGCGAATATAAGTAAAACAGCATCACTAAGCTCATCTTCGCTCAGCATCCTAGCCAATTCTTCACGGGCCTCGCCAATACGTTCACGATCGTTGCTGTCGATGACGAAAATAACACCTTGGGTGTTTTGGAAATAGTGTCGCCACAGGGTACGAATCTTATCTTGGCCACCCACATCCCACACAGTGAAGCTAATATTCTTATATTCCAGTGTCTCTACATTGAAACCGATGGTTGGAACAGTTGTGACAATCTCTCCAAGTTTAAATTTGTATAAAATTGTTGTCTTCCCTGCCGCGTCCAAGCCGACCATCAATATTCTGACTTGTGCCTTGCCAAATAGGCGGGTAAATAAGGATGACATAGTTAGACCCATCTTGGTGAATGAGATGATAACCCAGAGGAATGCGCAAGGACTGCCTAGAGTTGGGTTTATTACAACGAGCCTGAATGACTAATGGATATCCTACAATAGATATTGTTCTAGAATGAAGTAATAAAAATTTTCTTTGCACCTACGGCCTATTCTTGGTTCCCCCTTCAACAGAATATTAAATCTTGCCTATGTCCTAAGGTAATGCCAATAGATTCCAATTTACGATAACTTAGTTGGACGTCATAATGTTCACCATGCGAGAAATAAATATCCGGAGAATGTATATTTTCGTTTCAATTGTGGAGCAAAGGCTCAATACCGTGGCGATTGACATGAGTGTGTGTCCGATTCTGTGGCGATTCTTACGCAGCGCATAGGCGTGTCTCCATTGCTGGCGCACACAAATGCTATGCTCTACAGATTGCCGGCCCAAAGGAGCGGCTTCGAGATAGGAAGCCAATCTTGTTGATTTCTTCGAATCGGATACACTTTCGAAAGAACATGCACGTCTCGAGCTTCCCCCGAGTCAAGGGAGATGTCTCAAGGAGTAGATTTATACCCTCGGAGGTTTGACCGGGAAGACCCAGTGAAATTTCTACCTCTTCACGTCGTCAGAAGCATTGACCATCGTTTCTCACAGCGGTCTATTCGGCAGGATCTAGCTCTGATCTGTTATCAACTAATTGACACCGCCAAGTTTTCAATCGGTGACACTTCTTCTGACAAGTCCTGTGTTGTTCGAGATCGTGTCATGTCCGCCCAATCAGCTTAATTGGCCCATTCCCGCAACTGTGTCCTCAGCAACTTGCTTAGGGGAGGCAGCCCTCACTGACACGGCCTCGAGACTCGATCATGGGGTTTCGGGGAAATTTCGGAATGTTATCTCGTCCAAAGATAGACCCTTATGCTCATTCATGCTCATTCAGTCTATTGTTCGAAGAGTTCAAACAATGCACTCTCTGTTCTCGTTTAGCATATTAGCGAGCAAAAAAGAACTCGGTACACAGGTGACTTAGCAGCTGGCCAGGCTGAGCGCTGTTCTATCCACATTAATGTGACAAGCACCGGAGGCCTGTCAAATCCCGGAAGTGGAACCATGGCTGCCAGGTGGTGGCTTCCTCAGTGCTGCAGATCGCAAACATCAGCCGCTCTTCACCTGCCTCCACGAGTCGTATGCTCCACAACTTGTGGCTGAGTCAGGGTCTTTCCGGGAAAAATTTGCTGCATCATTCCTCTACGCCAACTGAATATCGTTCGCCGCTGAACGATATTCTAACCATCCTCTGGACGACTGAATAGCAAACCCTGGTGAGAGTCGGATACCATCCATGTCCAGAATGCCCATATATTAATAGTAATCCCTTCTGAGGTGTGATAGTGGGATAGCGCTCGATGAACAGCGACCCCCAATCTTATCAATATCTAGATGATTTGGTACATCCACAGCTTTATCTGGGCTCCATTTACTTTGCAGCAAATGGATAAGTGTCCCATTTGTCGGGGCAAACAAGATTTTCAGCTCTTCCTGTTGGCGCTTTTCAACATTTTGATCCTCATCTGATATAAAATCACCTGACAGAAAATCATCGCTCGATCTTGCGGTTATCTGTAGAGAAATATCTGGTCAGCAACCACCCATGTCACCATTTCGCTGGAATCTGAATAATTCTATCAACTGTATGCAACAAGTGAGGTGCCTGAAAATATTTCCACGAGACCAGAGCAGTAGAGTGAGCGAGTTTCAACACTCTAGCCGACCAATCGGAGACTTTGGTCCCCATTTGGGTCCAAATTGAATAAAACTTGCACTGAATAACCGAGACAGCTACCCGAAAGTGGTCCGATTGGATCTTGAGTCGGGCCGATCTGAAGTCGAAAAGATGAAGTGTTATCGTTTGATCGAAATGTCGTCTCAGGATAATAATTGTAAACATTCTGCGAGGTTAATTTATAATCAAATCCCTTGCAGAGTCCAGATGGATTTCCAGAGACGGTGGCCTCCAAAACTGGCAAGTCCTTATACGAGAGGACTTGTCTAGATCGCGAGCTTGATTCAACTTTTTGAGCGCAGTCACAGGAAGCTCGTTCGGTAGCTAAATGGACTGTCAGGGCAAATATGCTTCCTTCGCCTGCCAGTCTCGGTGTGTAATATTTGAACACGTCTAATAGAGTGGAAAACAAAACGTTGATGCATTTGCGTGCCTTCGAGTGGTGACTGATGGGTCAGGCCACTGGTAGAGGGCGGCTCTAGTGGAAGCTACAAAATGTAATGCCAGCTCGTGATGAGCCAACAAAATTTGAAATTGCGAGTTGTGCATTAATCAATAATGCAAATGGTTGGTGCAGAAACTCCCACACAGTACGTGCCACTGTCGAGCCACTAGAGTCTAGCAGCTAGAGTCTAGCTGCAACGGTCGGTCGGCCGGCCACTCGATGGGGTGGGGTGTGTGAACTGGGCACTCGTTCGAGACAGTCCTGAGTGCTGTTGAGGAGCTCGGGCGGGATCAAGCGTGTGGTTTTTTCCGAACTGGCTCACACTCGCCGCTTGATCTAAGCGTGTGAGCTAGTTTTTTTCTCCACAAACACACACACAAACCGATCGATGGATGCACCATTGGGCTGAAAGGCGGAGAAACAGTGGCCCTAGTTGGTCCTCTACAGTGGAAGACAATTGAGTTCGGCAGCCAAATGGATTGAACTGCTCTGCTTTGAAGTCTCAGGCCAATTTGGGTGATCCCATTGGGCAATACCAGAGGGCGCGTTGCATCACAGAGTAAACAATGGGAGACAGTGGGAGAGAGAGGCTGCAGTAGAGCTAGGAGCATGTGTCTTGTGTGGCGCCATTGCAAAATGATTGTGACTCAATTCTTGCGCCCTAAAACAGTGCCATTATCCCATTGGACGTTCGCACGCAGGTCGCTGACGCCTATCATTGGGGGCCTCGAACATGGAGAGTGAATTCCAATTGCGCTTCTTCTCCTCCACTTTCGCCCTCTCTTTGCTCGGTCCACCACGGAAACAGGTGCAATTTGTGGCCAAACAGAAGAACCTTTCAATGCGTCTGTGGCAGAGAGAAAGGCGCTTTGAGTAACTCTAGATCACGGCAGATTCCCATCAATTGGCAGTGCACGGCCAGGCCAAAGTGTATGAAATTCGAACTTGGTCTTTCTTAAATACCAAGGACCCGAGACGGTCAAGACGCGAGCCTGGCGCAAGTCAGCTGGCCAGAGTCTAGAGTCCAGAGTCTAGACTATACAGTCTACACTATACAGTCTAGAGTGCAGCTCCAGTGGAGGAAGAACGAGGGAAAATTGGAGCCAGTGAGACTGGAACAAGTGCTGGCTGCACGCGCCCCTCTTTTCGCCCGTGGGCATGCGGCTGGTCTGGCGTGTGGGCAGCCAGTGGGGCAGCTCTGCAGACTAGTGCCCGTCTGCAGACTAGTGCAAGTGCAGCGACTGCAGCGAACGCGTGACGCTCGCACGTGCCCCATGAGCGTGCGCTTCTGCAGGGCCGCTTCTGCACTGGCTATGAGTCATCAGTTCCCTTTGACTCATCGAGTGGGCGCCCTCCGCTGACAAGGCGAAAGCGGGCAGTCTGGGGAGCTCGAGCTGGCTGGCTGGCTGGCTTGGCGGTTGTGATTGTGATTGTCGGCCAGAAAAGAGGTCGGCAGCCCTAGAGGAGGGGGCGCGTCGAACGTTTTGTCATGAATTAGCCTGCAAACGGGCCACTCAGGCGGACACACTTTGTGCCTCGATTGTGCTTCGTTTGTGCCTAGATAGTGCCCAGATAGTGGCCACCTCCGGTGGAAGACAATCGGCGGCCTTCTCCAAACTGGCCAAGCCTAAGTGGGTGACACTTTTCCTCCTTCAGCCGTCCAACTGTGTTCATTTGTTGCCAACCTTTGGGCCACCAACACTCACGCCCATCGGCCAACGGTGTTTGAGGCTAGATCTTGCCACTGGCGCTTTGGACTTTTTCGAGACAAAATTGGGCCACCAGAATCTTGGTGCTGCTCAGTCACCAAGAGCTTTCAAGCACCAAGTGGAGCGGTTTGTCGAGTTTGGATGTGTAATGCTTCTGATTGCTTCACGCTTGACCATTTCATTTTTCTATCCCTTTTTCTCCCCGCCAACAAGAGCCTCTAATGGGCCAAACAAGTGGCCAGTGTTTGAGGCTGCCGCCCAGCCAGATGGGGAGAGAAAAGTCAACAAAAAATACCTTATAACGAAGCACCTATCCGGCTCAGGTCCACCTTTGGGCCAGCCAGCCAGCCAGCTAGAGTGGAACTCTTTTTCCTCCATCTCTCCATCTATCCTCCTCTCTAAGCTGAGACTGGCTAGCCTCGGACAACAATGACACTCCTGAGACGTCTGAGCCGTGTAAGTGTTTGGCGAGACTGCGAACTGGGCTTCGATCTGGATGGAGAAGCCGGCCCGGTCGGTGCGGCCTTTGTCTCGCGGCAAATGTGAAGCCATTGTGAGACAGTTAAGGTGGACAGACGGCCGCCTCAGCTGTGCGCCAGACGGCGGCCATCTCCTGGGCCGGAATCGGTTCACTTGCAAGAGAGCGATTGTTTTCATTGTGGCGAACAAGTCTGCCCCTCTTGCACATTGGTGAACACTTGTGTGTGTGTGTGTCTCTGTCTCTGTGTATACATGGCGGGCGGCGAATAACACTGAACTTGTGTGCTCCCTCCGCTTGCAGCCAGTGGTCGGTCGGCCGGCGTGTGGAGCTGGTAAATGTGCTTGTGCCCAGTTGCCAGCCAAATGTACGCGCTCCAACCTTTGCCAATGGGAGTTTAGCGCACACACACACAGATTCCATGGGGCAGCCCTTTTTCCACGCAGCAGATTACATTTGCCCCTTTGGAGTGCGCACTGCGGGAAAAAAGAAAAGGGTACAGAGAGAGAGCCGCGCACAGTGTGGAAAAAAAGAAATGTCCGCCAGGGGGATCGAACGCTCCCGCGGTTCAGTCTGTGTTCTATTCTCCACTGTGCTAATAGTGGTTCATGGGTGCGCACGCAAAAGTTGTACCCTTTTCTTTTTTCCCGTAGTGCGCGCGCATCACAGGCCACAAAGAGAACGCCAACCGAACTGGTGGTTTTCATTTGCTCTCTCTCCTGCCGCCTGCCTGCCTGCCTGTCTCACTCTCAAAAGTCGGACACTCTCGATTTTGCGACCGAGGCTGCAGAACAGAGAAGAGACGAGTGTGTGCCGCTGGGCCAGCAGAAGTCGATCGTCATCATCACCAAGTTCGGCGCGAACGGGCTCACAGGGCCAGCGAATGTTTTCCATTGGCGTGTCGGTTTTTATTTCGCACGGGCGCAGCCCACAAACACACACACTTACACACTTTGCAATCTACCAGAGCGAGAGACATAAGGAGAGAGAGAGAGAGAGACACAGTCAGACTGAGAGACAGAGGCAGAGGACAGAAGGAAGAGAGACTAACTAAAGGTACAGACCACTAGTAGCGCCAGGAACTGGCACGCGAGCTTGTTGTCAAAAAGTTCGCTACGACTAGTTGCACACACAACGCACTGAAGCCCACACAAGCCAGGGACGACGAGAGGAAACAGTTCGTCGGAATTGCACGTTGTGGCCTTGGTCATTGGCAACTCTTCCATTCCAAGAGATTGAACTTTAACCAACCAACTTCCATAGTCACATGTGAACAAGACGAAAATGAGGCTTGAGGGTAAAATTAGCATTCGTAAATATCAGCAACCGCCTTGGATGGATTTGTGAATAATAATAATCAGATAAAAATTAACGCCACAATGATGCAAGTGGTATCCAGCGCACCAACAGGTGAATTCATCAAAAGGCCGTCTCGTCAGCAAGAGGAACTCCTCATAGACGCCACAAGGGCTCACAACGGTATCCATGCATACTCAGTAGGTTCCACCAAGACACCACCAAGTGCCTCCCGTTCAGAGAACGGGCCGCTGCTTCAGCACTCGTCTGGTGAAAAAGCTGCCAATTCTAAATTGAAAATTTCCTCGATAACTCAAGTGCCATCGGCAAAGACTGTTCTGGGCCAGCCTGTTGCCACAAAGTTCAATGGATTGCGACAAAAAGAAGACCCAACTGCTGCATCTCAAGCCTCGAACCGTCTCCAAGATGCCGATCAGTTATCGTTCACCGCGCCCGAGCGAGCAAGTCCAACTTGTCTCGCATCAGCCGCTTCTGTGCCAGCTCATCTCCCCACACCAACGTCTCAAGCGTCAAACCTTCCAGTAAGGAACTGCACCAGAGCAACACCTCAAGGATTAGTGTCGTCCAAGATGCATTCAACAACGATCACATCCACTTTGCCCAAACTAATGAGACCTGTGGACCCTGCTACACTCTCGGCCAGCACCACCACCAGACCATCGTTACATGCATCATCAAGGAATCCCCCAATTCTCAAATCTTCCAAGACAACAAATCGTCCATCTCTAGCCACTTCAAGCTTAAGCGAGCCATTACAAAAACAGCAAAAGGCCAAAGAGGAGTCAGTGAAGCAAAAAGTACATCCTCTAGTTAACACTGAGACGGCTCATGCAAATTTGGCGCAACAGCACCACCAACAGTCCACGTTGCTCTGTCCCTCAATCAAATCCATCAAACCAACTAGCCCGGGTGCAGCTAAGCATTCTCAAGGTGAGTCCTCCTCCTCTTAACTTAGTCTTCTTCGAGACTAACTGGGCGCTCAAAAAATAGCCCCAACACATACATGCAAAATCCCTCATGATGCAACTAGTATTTCTTGCAAGCTGTTCGAAGGAAAATTGCTTGGTTTATTGTTTTCCATCGCTCGCTTGCTCGAGTCTAGTTTTGGTTTTGGCTAATTCTAGCTACGAGCTGCGTTTCAGGGTGGCGCGAGGGAGCTGATGGACGTTGCGTCAAATAAATCTTTTATGACTCCCCATGTCCGAGGCAAAGAAGTTAACTCGTTTATCGTCTTACACGAACACACAAACTTGAATACATGTTCAACTTGCACTTCCGCGCCAATTGTGTGTGGTTGTTTGAACTTTTTGCACATCAGCGAGTGGGCGCCTCACCACACTGTCCATGTCCCGATTAGTAGCCCCACTGAAGGCTCCAACAAGGAAAACAATTTCCACAGGCGTGCCTCAAACTGGCAAAAACTTGACTTGCCCAGCTACCACGAACAATGCCCTGTCCAGGACTAGAAGCCAAAGACCACAAAGTTTGGTTAAAACAACAACAGTTTCGGTCAATAATGCAGTTTCAAGTGCAAGGCAGCACAGTGAACAAGAAACTAAGTCGTTGAACACAAATCGTAGTTATCTGAGCGGAGCTCTGGCAAACAGTAGGCCATTGGCAGGCCCAAAAGAGGGCGTTGCTAATATTAGAGGGAAAAAAAGTAATATCGGACAAGAAGATTTGGATGGTAGGAGGGTTGTTGTCGATGAAATAGTAAACTGTGAGACAAAGAGGCCAGCAAACGAGCAAAAAGGAAGGCAGCCCGCAGTGGAAGTGTCCGATGAGGGACACTGTAGGAGGGAAGTGGTCGGACATTCTATTAGAAGTGAGTCCACGGGGGACGCGGGCAAACAGGATGAAGTGTCCAAGCGAATTGCTATGCGCCACGTAAATCAAGATGAGCAAACAAAGCAGCAAAAGGGAGTAACAACAAGTGGTGTGGACTTGCGGAGCGCTAATTCTCCCGCGCCGTTCACTCATCCCACGAGACAGGAACTCGAACCTCGTCGCTCCTGTGAGAGCAATTGCACGGTGGTGGTTGGTCTATCCGGCCCATTGGTCGAAAACTACAATGATGCTGGCCGCCAAGTGTCCAGTGGAGATGTTTCCCTCTCGTCTGATGCTGGGAATCATCAGCAGTCTACAATCTCCTTGGATGCTGAGAAACGGGCCGCCCCTAAATTGGGGAGGATGATTTTTGAAAGTAGTCATGGTGAAGGTCTTCTTTTATCATGTCCTCATAACGATGATGATGATGCTGCTGGTGATAATAATAAAAAACAGCATGGGAAAGATAAAGGATCAACAAACAAACATCACATTCCACTACACTCATACTCGATTAAAAATGCCACCGCTGCTGCTGCTGGTGTGGCCCACGAACAGCAGCCCTTGAAGACGAAACCAAAAGAGCCCTCAGTGAGACAGAGTTGTGACAAAAGTCGACAGCAAAATGGCGTGAACTTGAAATCAACAAAACTACCAACAACTAGAATTAGTAGCTGTAAAGTAACGACGAATTCCCCCAAAAAGGCTCACACTAATGACTTTGATGGGGATGATTTGAGAAAGAGAGAGCCAGTTGTTAATTCTGCTAACATTAATGCTAACAACCGACCGAAACCAATGGGCCAAAAAGTTTTGTCGCTAATGATGCTCGACGCAGGTTTATTTCCTGCTAACGTGGGCTGCCAATCTAACGCAGCCCAAAGGGAAAGTCACGTTCGTTTACAGGACGAGCGTGAACTTCTCAACTCACTACCAACTCTACATGGTGATATTAGTGCTGACAGAAAGAATTGCAAAGCAGGCAACCCTGAAGCGGCATTTACAAATGATACAAAAGCACCTGCAAATCTTTCAATTGACCAAAACGATGATTGGCCAGCTGAAAGAATCGAAAGTACCCCAGGATACTATCAGCCATTATCTATCTCCTGTTCACGCAGCCATGAAGTGGGCTATCGGGAAAATTTTGTTACTGCCATACCAAATGGCTCAAAACCGAAACAGAAGTTCATCAGATTCGATGCGGCCGGCCAGAGTTCCATTTCACTACCCTCTTCGCCCAGAGCATTCAGGTTGCGCGAAGACTTTCGACTATCAATCGTTACAGACGATGGTCCGGAACAGCATTTAGACGAGCAACCTTTACACGATCCAACTGTTGAAAGAATGATCACTTTAGACCAACAGATGCACAGTGATACAAAGGTCGAGCCCATGCTATTGCCTTCCTCTGGCAATGAAAAATTACACGGATCCATTACGAGTTGGCTATCACCTGTTCGAGCTAGAAGGAAAACGCAGCGATTGAGTAACAACAATTCGGCCGATCAATCTTGCCGTTCCAATCAATCGGACTCGCAGTCATCCTCCTGTTCCTCTCTGCACAACCATTATCCTCCCCTCCTTAGACTTTCCAATCAACTGGATGGGCCTGCATTCCGTGAATTATTAAGATCGAGCGCCCGGGATTTGTCAGGAGCTCTGGGGGGTTGTTCGCCAGGAGTTGGGGGCAATGCCAAGGGTGTACAATTGACGAACAAAGGATGCAAACTCGAAGATGATAGGATCACAACTGCAATTGCAAACGCTGACAGTGGTAGCCACCCCCGCCCCGAAACATTGGCCGCTCAGATTACGAGACAGCACGAAAAACTCTTGGCCCACGATCTAGACACTCAGACCCGCGAAACGATCAATCATCTTGGGCTCTCTCAATCACATGATGATCGTAGAAGTAGCGGAAGTGTGTCATGTCTGATAAAAAGTGATGGGGCGCCAGACAGAAGTGAGGCAAACCTTGATCGTCTTGTTGGCTCCAAAGAACCAGAGCAGAGGCACGGCACAGCTAGACAGTCAAATGATGCCGAGTCTGGATGGGAACAAACCGGAGAGCTGAATCGATTTGTGGAAAAAAACATCCTATCTGGACCGGAATCGAGGTTAGTATAATCCATATCCCCGCATCTGTCACAATCTTTCACCTTTTTGAACACGAGCGAGGCATGCACTGAGGTTCCCTAGATGGAGATGACTCATCGATGGCGAAGCATTGAATTTGCTCCAGAAGTGTGTGCACCCTCTCCTCCACCTTGGCTTCTGTTCTGCGCCCAATGCTTCGTTCTCTCAGACACTTGGCTGCAGATAATGACACAATCGGCTACGAGCGCCATCTGGCCGAGCACATAGTGGACATAAATTATCGCTCCCAAATGCAAGAGGGGGCCAAAAAGGTGTCCCTCGGTGGGGCCCTCCAAGAGGGAGGAGACCAAAAGCTCCATGAGTCATCCATGAGGACCATCATCATCGAGCTCGCTTCCGATACTCCTCGATTTCGGGGAGCCTCGAAGTGTCTTGCCGTCGAACATTTTCGAAATTGTCATCTGTTAGCAAGACCCAGTGTTCGATTCATCGTCGAGTGCTGCCGGTTCGGAAGAATCGGCAATGGCGGTAGGCGATTGTCAAGGATTCAGTGTGCGAGGTGCGTCATTTGACGTGTTATTTGCTGTTTCCGGCGGAAAAACCGCGTTATACGCCGGGTCGAACAATGCTCCAGCAGAATGAGTCGTCCTGTCTGCCTTTGAGCGTGCACTGCTGGTGTAAGAGTGCAGGTTTGGCTGGTGGGCGAGCGTGCACGATTTGTAAGTCTGATTCCTGGTGCGTGGGGCCCCATTCTAAAGGGCTTACGCGGCTGGCTGTGCCTCCTTCCTGGCACACTTATTACGACTAACCTCCGGCCGACAGAGTGGCCTTCATAGCGCGCAGGAAACAGTGCTTCGCCCACAAGCACGATCAAAAAGTAATCTGAGTGTGCGGAAGCGTCGACTATGGTGGTGACTATGCTCACTCGGTGGTGGCTCATTGGGAGTGCGGGTATTGTCAGGGCGCCGCTAGCGTCGCATGGGCTGTCCTCTCTCATGATGTTTGTGCCTGTCTGCAACTTTGTTTGCTCTACACCATCTTGAGCACTGGCTATCTTGCTATCATTCTCTTACTCTGAACTCGCTATCCAATTGCATTAAGATTTCACTATAATGCAACTAAATTTGGCGAGAAAAAACACATCTCAACATACCCTTTCATGAAACAATACACTCTTCTTTCACTGGATTTCCTCAAAGAGGCAGGCGAAATTTGACAATTTGAGAGGGCGTTCGGTTCAAGTTTAGCTTACTCAAAATGAGGGTCTAATATTAATACAAACTTATATTCAAATATTGTCCTTCACCAAAAACATCGATCAGTATGGATATACCATCAAGGAGACGCCAACAGTCTAGATCAAACTCTGTGAGCGGCAATGATTTCCATCTAATAAATGGATACAATCGCTCCAAGAATCAGGCAGCCATGGCACAAAACAACCCAAATGTTGATGGACATGCATATTATCTTGGCGGCAATATCAATCGGCAAAGTCCCTACATAGACAGATCGACATCGCCCATGAGTACAAATGGTCGCATATTAACTCATGGTGATAAATTGGACGAGCGAAACGATATTTCCCCATCAAGCCTCGAAAGAAGTCCGAGAAACCAACTGCATGCAAGTTTGGAGTGTCTGAATACTGCCTATTCAGAGTACGGTTTACCAAGTTACTCCATCAACTACAAGAGCAGATGCAATGCACCTCAAGCCCAACTACCACCACAGTATCATCAACAGCAATATAAGCCACCCGGAAACCAACACTATGCAACCAGTTACGTACTTACCGCTGCCCCTGCGGAAACAGTCATCAATCCTAATGGGTACCAAGATCTTGCGGCTGCGGCCATGGGTAACCCAATGTATTTGCAGCAGAACAAGAACCAGTATACATCAAATAATATGGTTCCAAGTCAAAATGCATACCTCGCTCATAACCTCTTAAGCAAGAGTAATATGAACACCTCACCGATGCGCAGAATGGTCTATGGGAGCAATCATATAGCCACAAATGTTTCCTCGACAAACGTCTCCAATCAATTGAGCAATACTAATCAGAGCATGAGGGCAGGATATTCATCCATATCTTTAGCCTCTTCCACTTTGTTAATCGAGGACAAGCTACAAAATGAGATAAAGAAACTCCAAAGCGAGTTGATCTCGGAAAAGGAGAAAAATGAAGCTTTGAATAGTCAGCTAAATATTAATTCCAACCTAATGGCAGCATTTGAACAATCTCTCACAACATTAAACAATAGATTGAGACAGATGACCACTTTAAATGAAGAGAAGGATAAGAAAATTGAGGAACTAGAAAAGTCGATAGCTAATAGGCGGGAGGAGACGTCTCCCGAGGTTGGAAAGAATGAAAAAAGTACTAGTCCAATTTGTGATAGCACAGAGATTCATCGCTTGAGCTGGAACGAAAAGCGCTCGCCAGATGCTCCTCCCCTTCGTGATACAAAAAAACAATCGGAAATGTTATGCAATGAGAGTGAACAAGGTTTGTTAAGGATTATAGATGATCTCAAGCGCCAACTGATCGAAAAGGACCGGCTCTTGACTGATACTCGTCTAGAAGCTCTTAGTGCCGCACACCAACTAGAGCAACTCGAGTCTAGGTTGAATGGTGAGCATAGCTTCGTTACTAATGAGGAGGATCTCGATGAAGGCGTAATGGTGATAAACAACAGTCCAAGCGACAGCGATGCAATAACAGATTCCACACACTTCAGTGAGCTTAACAATCAGACCGTTAGATCCACAGTTGATACTAAAGATACGTTTCAGAAACCAAAGGTTGAACAATCGAACAATTCCTATGACTCTCATGAGGATATTCATAAAAATTTATCTAAACTTCAGCTGAACAATACTCAACAGATGGATGAACACGCGAAAAATTCATTGAGTGGTTACCATACTGACGAGAATCATTCTGATGATATGCTCGCGAGAGAGAACTCTAAGCAAGACTGTGTCTCGCCACAGGGTCAAACATCAGATGATACCATAAGTCAAATGCTAGATAATGATTCAATAAATAATTAACTGATTATCGGCTCCAACCGAATTCGTCTTCACGTTCGACACCAGTCTCTATGTGCATCATTACGGCTCGCCGCGGTCTATCTGCGCATGTGCCATGGCGAACTTTGAATTCAGAATTTTTCGCAACCTGTGGATTTGTTCCCCTAATCTTGCTCGATTCCAATTCCGACTCTCCATATCAATTGGATGATATGGAGATATATTTATGAATAAAAAAAACAAATGGTCCCTCCTGATCAACTATGCCTGAATCAACCAGCAATCGTTCGCGTAGGTCGCCCTCGCCCTTGATTAACATAAATTTATTCAAATTATGGAACCAACACCGAGAACAAAATCACGATCCAAGAAGTTCCATCGAGATAGATGGCAAAGTGTTCTGCCCGAGTTGTTTGGAAATTACGGCAATCGACGAGCTAGCAGATTATGAAGAATCACAATATTCATCTTACATCATAAACCTGTTTGGAGCCTTAGATCAGCACGGTGAGAGAGACCAACTCAGGGGCATCGTTTTACCGGTGCTTGATATATTACTGAGACATAGAAAGCTAAAGATCACACATGATGAGGATTTCCACAATCTCTCGAGGATTGTATACAAAACACTAAAGAACTACACCTCCAATCTAGATGAGTTTTCATCCTTAGTGCGCATCCAGTCTGGATTATCTGTTGATCATATCAAGCCAATACCTTTAAAATCGGCTTGGAGTGCTTGGAGGCAACTCCTCGAGTATTCCAGAACACTCAGACCAACATACACTTCATCCGATCAAACTCCTTCAGATAGCTACACTAGATTTTACTCAAGTATATTTCTGATAATTGAGACATATCTCAGATTGATTAACTCACACGACGATAATCATGTCTCTGATCTAGTATTCAGAATTTTACCTAAAGACATACACGATCTCATGAATAGAAAGTATTATAAAGCAAGTCAATCTATTTGCTTAGAATTGATCAGGGAATCTATACCAGATTGCTCTTATCACATTTGTAGCTCGAGCAATCTGTCGGAAGTAGAAACCTATTTACTCGGTCGTATATTTGCCGCCGCTGCCGAGTCATTGAAAACTGCGATCAAAGCAAATTGCAAAGAGTACTTGGATTGGATAGTCAGCATGGATTTATTACACAAGATACAATCGCTAAAATATCGCAACCCATCCATTGGTTGTCGAAATGAGATTGACGCGTGTATCAAAGAACTTGTGCTATACATCATGGAGCGGGAATACGGTGTGGATAATGATGTAAGACGATACGTGGAGACTCAATCAATTGTTCAGATGTCGGCGCGTGTAGTCCTTCAGGTTGATAATTATGAAGAGAAAATAAGAGTCTATTGGTTTTATCTATTAATGAATTGCGCAGCAATTAAGACGAACTCTTCGTATTTTCTATTCAGTCGAGTTCGTAGAGTGATAAGCGCGGAAAACCAATTAATGACTGATGTGAGACAAAGTTTAACTACCTCGAAATTTATGATGAAGGTCAATGCGTTTGTAACGGCCGTTGTCACTGATCATCCGATCGGAAACAATCCAGCAAGAGCATTTATTCGTAGAACATGGCGAAAGATGATCAGGGAAAATCGTAGACAAGAATTCAATGAAATATTCTGCCGGGATGAGGTAATATTCAATTGGGCGCACATTCATCCAGATTTCTCAAAGTTCATCGACTCTAATAGCGTCGTCTATTGTTTGAAAAGTAGTTCGACGAAAGGTTCTTTCGTAAGATGCCTGTCTAATCTTTTAACGGGTGGTTATAGGCACTTCGTTTCCCGATTGATAAGGTCTAAGCACGAAATCATCTTCAACGAAATAATCAAATTTCGTCCAGACGAGATCGGCGAGCGCCTTATGAACGACCTCACGCTCTTAATATCAACTCTATTACATGAATCAATCTTACGAGCACTGAACGAGAGTAATGATACAAACTACACAGAGCACATCAGGAACGAAATGTCGGCGATCAGTTCAATGATAGCAAAGTTTGAAAAATTCGATCCCTATCTGGATCAACAATTTATGATTGATTTCTCTAAATTGATGCAACAACTTCATCAAAGTCAATCATTGAGCAGTCGTCGCAGCGGCATACTGATTTCAGCTTACAATTTCATGAGAGATCTGATCAGAGCAAATCATCCCTGCGTAAACTCTCTTGTAAAGGAGATGGACTTCACTCTGTTGGGCTATATGTACAATTACCTTGCGAGCACAAGGACCTCACCACAGTTGATTGAAGCAATTGCCGAAGTGCTCATAGCTTACGACGATCTCGATTATCCGTACATACACAGATTAGAGAATAGTTTATATTTCATGCTCGATAGCGTTTTAGATTGGACTTTTTCGCGGAGCAAAAACCTACACGTTCTAGCCCTTATTTCAATTAAGAAAATCTTCTCTAACTCGAATCAGCTAGATGCCCTGAGCGTTATGCAGAAGAGTTGCCTCTCCACAGGATTCATACATATGCTATTCAATGACCCCCAGATAATCGACAGTAATACAATCTCAGTAAGATCAATACTCGCGACGGAAGAACTAAGGTACAATCCCTTGTACGAGCATCTGTTGAAACGGATAGCGACATTGGGTGAAGTTTGCAATACAATACCAGTTTATAACCTTCCGCCTTCACCGGAGTTGTCATTTGAATCTGTAGAAGATCAATCTAATGATGATAGTATAGATATAACGAGAATACTAGAGAATCTTTCGGACGATGTACTTATGGGAGAGATGAGAATGCCAGAAAATATCATCCTAGCGAGGGCCCTCGATGGGACCAGCTCTGAAGGGCCACTTTCTTCGAGCACAGAAGATTGGGAGCGGAGGGCGTACGAAACTAGTCAATCACAGCGTCCAAAAAATGTGAGTTTGAATTGATGGGAAAGTTGATGATATATTCACGAGATTTAATGATTTGTTGCCTCTTGGGGTGAAGCCTCTGATTTCATGTTCTCTTCTTCGAAAATTTTAAGTAACATATCGTATTTGGCTTCCAAGCCACCCCCAGGTGGTAATCTGATCGCACTGATTTTTGGATCATTCTTCTCCACCTCGATCGTATCTCTCAATCGATCTATGAAATCAACCCAGTCGTTACTCTGCTCAGAGAGAGAGCGAGCAAGCTCAGCTAAAGCCTTATCACTTTTTTCTTCTTCAGAACGAAATTCTTCGCTGAATTTAGGTCCATTTTCGAATACAACGATTATGATACTCATGTTGTCTCGGCTTCCCCGATGTAAGCAAAGATCGATGACTGATGAGCAAACGTTCTGTACACTTGGGTCGACACGCAAACGATATTGAATGAATTCACAGAGCTCATTGTTTTCCATTACATCCCAGATTCCATCACAAGCGAGGACTAAAAATTCATCCTTCTCCCCTCTATCAATAACTGTTACTTCAGGCTCGGGGGAAACTAATTGTTCGCAAGGACCTCTGTGATTGTCTTTCTTGAACTCAAAATCACCGAGCGCGCGCGATACAGCCAGTGTACCATTGATCCTTTGACTCACAAAACCTCCGGCATTGATGATCCTTTGTCTTTCCTTAGGGTTCAATGGTTTGTGATCCTCCGTAGCAAAAGTTGGCGTGACGCCGTCAAACAACACGGCCCGGGAATCACCACAATTCGCGATGAACAAATGGGTGGGTGAAATAAGAACACAAATGGCAGTACATCCGCTCAAATCATCAGCAACTCGCATGCTTTCATCTATCCTCAGAAAACCAGATCTGATTGCCTCTTTCACGGATATCAGCTGCTCCTTGACAGGTAGAGATATCAGTTCCGGTTTTGGCACTGTATTTTCCGATGACACATTCTTCTCTGTTTGGATGGTTAGAACATCGCTCGGATCACTCTGTTTTGTATCAGTGGTTTCTTTCATTGACTTTTCTGAACTGGCTTGCGAGTCACATTGTGATGGTTCGCTTTCCGTTGAAAGCTTTTGCTCGGAGGAGCCAGGCCGATATCGATGTTCAACGATCATGTTTTTCTTGGTATCTTTTTCCAGCTCAGGTTCTATAGGAACATGACCAGGTAAGTCCTTTGTCTGCAACTTCAACTGGCTATCCCTGAGTATAAATTCAAGAAGATTCCATGCTGCGAATGCCGCCGCTCTCTTTCCGGCATGGCCATCGAACACTGCGAAGTAGCTCCAATCTTTCAACCCGTATTTCAAACCTATTTTAACATCATGAGCATCCTCCATTTCTGACCGCCATCCTTGCATCGAACAGAGGCCATATCGAAGACCGAGTCCCTCACCTTGATTATAGCTTTTATCGGTGATCGGTTGTGAGAGTAAGCCACCCATGGTTGAATGAATGTTATTTTCTGATTAAAACTGGAGTGTATGCTTCAATACTATCTGTTTAACACGTTGTTTTATCCGCCACGCTTGATGCTGCCTGATAACTTTTAACAGACAGTCAAATATACCCCTTATATAGCATTAGCAATAGGATAGTGTATCATAGATATTATGAGTGCTTCGTAGATATCAAGAGAAACAAATGCATCTAAGAATCGTGATGGCGAGCACATGGTCAATAGCTTAAAATCTAGTAGAATTATACATCGGTTATCAAATTGGCGCTTGTATTTAACAACTAGGGGCGAGGAAAATGATGGCCCGTTCCCTAGATAGCGTGCGTTAGATAAGGCAGATAATTTGCACCCAAATCTTGATCAGCTGGTCCTTAACTCAAAATGCGCGCAGAAGCGTGGACCTGAAAAATGCATTAAGTGCGCGGTTCTTGGCGCGGCTAACGCATTGGTTTTCACGAATTTATAAAATTTTTCATTTTCTACTCAAGTTAAGATGGATTCTAATACTTCTACTACCATTGAGGACCGCTTAATTGAGCTCCTCAATTTTGCGTCTGTCGAACTTGATAGTAGCAAGAAGGTTGAGAGTCTATACAAAATCAAAGAGCTCGCATTGAATCATGGGCTTTTGGACAAATACTTCGTTAGCATTCTAGCGTTCCAGAACGAGCGCTCTTCGAATGTTAGAAAGTTTGTATCAGCATTCATTGAAGATACTTGTAAACACGATGTAGAGTTCTGCCCTAAAGCTATTCTAAGTTTAAACCTGCTCCTTAACGATTCTAATAATGATGTGATTAAACGGTCTATCCAAGCTGCTAATCAATTCTATAAAGCGCTTGTGCTATGGATTGTCAAATCGCTGTCATCCACGAATGATCAGACCCAATTATCTAAGCAAAATGATTCACGTAATATGACCAGTGACAAAAAGTCTATTGCGCTAACTTCATTGGTAGATCAGACACAAAATGAAAAGCATTTCCCCAAACAAAACCAACAAAATATAGTAAGTGATGAACTCTATAGCTCCATAGAGGGGACTTGGTTGATGTGGTTGCAGATTACCAGCTTTATTTGCGGCCTACTCGAGACTACAAATAACGATGGTATTCGAACTCACTGCATCAAATTCATTGAGACAATCGTACTGATGCAAACAGCATCTGAACAGTACACCGATACAAATTTTGAGCTGAATCTTATAGATCACAAAATGATACCAGTAACTTTATCGGAGAAGGCGGCTCACGGCTGTGGTGTTGCGGGCTTACCAAAGAACGGTGTATTATTTGATGAGGAGCATAAGCTCGAATTAGTAGAGTCAGCAAAGAAAAGGTTCGATCAGCTAGTACTATTCCACGGTACCTCACATATATCAAGTGTTAACCTGATGGCCACCATGCAATCCCTAGTGGTACTAGCCAAACAGAGATATAGGCTCTTCATGGGTCGTGTTTTACAAGCAATGGAATCTTTGAACAACAGGCTACCTCCAACTCTGACTGAAAGTCAAGTTCTATCAGTGAAGAAGTTTCTCAAGCTTCAATTAACTGTGATGCTTAAGCACCCTTACTCACTCGATAGGTATCAACAACAAATTACTCAGCTCCTACAGTCTGTAGGTTCAAAACAGCCCGAGATACATAAAGTGATCAGTGATTTCAAAAGCAAATACGGATGTGATGCTTCCATACTAAATAACAACCAGGGCCTTGATCCGCAGAAGCGTATCAAACTTGAGCCCGGAGTGAAACCGGAGCAGAAACCCTTTGGATCACATAGTTCACAAACGACAACTGTCGGGAAATCAAAGCATTTAGACCTGAACAAGCTCACGCAAGAGCTGGACGAAAAGGAGAAGCGTCAAATAGTAGTGGACTCTGTGAAGAGGATCCTTGGAGAGGAGAAGAGCACCTATATTCCACCAGCGCAGATGGAAATCAAGAAGAAAGTTTTATCAACACTGGCCAATGAGTTCAATAATACCGAGTGTCCAAGGATCATCCAAGACTACATATTCAGTGACCTGAGAAACAGGCACGAAATATGTTATGCTATAATCAAGAAAAACTACGATGTTGCCGCCGCCAAGGCCATGAAAAGGAACATTAACGTCCTAGAAGATCAAGAACTTCTCAAGAACTATTTTGAATGCTTTAATTCTTACCTGAGTCGCGCTATGGAACTCAAAGATAGTGAGGAGAAAGAGATCATTCTACCAAGATTGTATTCACTCAAAGAAGAGTATTATTCTATGACAAATCAAGGGCAAGAATCAGAAGATGGATAATAAACATGATGCGCTCAATCTCACTTAATCTCACTCTAAAGATAATTCCTAGATCTTCGTCATAATCATTCAGTCCCTTTATTTAATGATTGCAGGGGAACTTCGATCGGTTCCTAGCCTGCAGGTGACACCTGAACTAGTGTAACAACGGTTCTTGTGAGCACTTAATCAGTCTGCGCGGCTTATGCTCGTAGGCCGGCAAACCTTTGATTAACGCAACCTATGAGCAACCCAATGTGTGGCTCATCATATGACTCCCATGCAGGTCTGTTCCGGCTTAGCATTGTCCGTCTCGGTGGATCAGAGCGATCTGCACCAAATAGTTGCTATCCGGCGGCCAATCTTATCTCTTTGTCCAAGAAATGCGGCCCGAACAACCGACACATTGGTAAGAAATCGAGCGAAACTGTCTCTATAACATCTTAACCAAATTCGAGAATCCGAAGATCTTTCAAGAATCGACGCTCTCATCCACCTGTATATCTATACATGGAATAACATTAAGTTGGAAAACGAAAGACGAACGATAAACCAGGGACACAAAACGAAAACCAGAAACAAGTTTGGTCTAACAAGCACATTTAGATACTTTACGTATTTCAGTCATTTTCTCTTAGTAACAAACGATTCATTGTAAGCCAACTTTGCTCGTTGCTCTGTAGCTAGCACTGGGTGGCATATGAACCCTTTCGCCTCGAATGCGTCTCAGCCTCATTGGCCTATCTCGGACTGGTGATCTCCATTTCATTTCTGATTGCATCAGCTTTTCTTGCTGTCTCTGTAATGATGCATCGTTCGATCTAACCAAATTTAGACACTTGGCGAATTGCTCCACCGTCAATTTCTCTGTCGCCGGTGTGGGGTGCTCTCCATCTAGGGAATTGTCTAACCTCAATCCAAGATGATGAAGACGCTTTGCTTTCTTAGACTTCGCGTTCATAACTTTAGAGTTGTTTACTGAACTACTGGTTGTCGAAAAATTGTTGGCCTTTGTTGAGCTCGGTGCAGCACGAAAGACGGGAATGGGCTTAGGTGAGGATGGGGGTGAAGGCGTGGGTTCTCGCGATACCTGCAATGTACTAGTGGGTGAATCGATTGTAATTGAAGTGGTTGGCCCCTGGCTTACAGGGCTACTACTAGTTGAAGAAAGGCACCTAGCTTGAAGACGATCAACAATCTTATCGAGAGATTTTTGAGGGAACTTGCGTTTCCTGGCATCGGCAGGTGTCATGCTTATACAAACCCCTTTTTTACGATTAAATTCATCTTTACGGGGAAAAAACTTCAATCGGCTGAATTTCATTTGTAAGGTTTGATACTTGATTAAAAACTTTCTACTTGGCAACCATTGATCGATGTCTAGCAAATCCGCTCTTGACTCGTGACAGTTACAATCAGAGCTGTTATCTTTTGAAGAGCTATACTTCGCGCATGCATGTTTATGAAACTCTGATGGTGGAACAATCACTTTGATTGTATTGAATCTGAGAACTTGTGGCCTCGTTAGGGTTTGATGATTGTCGACGATATTCGAGGTCTGCCTGTTTCTCACAGCCTGTAACTGGATAGTTTGTCTATGATTGTTCAGCAAAGAGATACCTGTAGGAGTTTGTCGTTGCGGGTCACCTCGCTTCAAGAGCAAACTAGTCTCTCTCCTAATGGTGTTAAAAAGTGATTGGGGACTCTTTTTGAGCAACAGAGACCTCTGATCATTGATTTTCGGATCATCGTTTTGCGGGTTAAACTTGAGCTTGGCCAATTTCGTGACTGCAGCTATTTCTTTCCTAAAAATGTTAATGAGCTCGTTCTGAAATCGCCTCTTTGCTTCCGGTGTCAAGTTCGGGCATAGAGTAACACCAGCCTGATTACCGCTAACTTTCTTTTGCATCTGCAATAGAGTGCCCAGTGGTATAGTCTTCTTAGGTGGATCTACACGGGTATTAGGCTCATCCCTTGATGTTGACGGCAGACTTACAACGAGAGATTCTATGGCTGTACTCGTTGTCTGGGGTCTCACTTGTTGACTTTGTTTGGCAGCAGCAGCTGCTTCAAGCTTTTGTTGAACAAGTTCCTGGGCTTGTTGAAATATTCGAGCCTGGGTGGACAGCCTTGGTTGGGAAGACTGTGGTTGATGCAATGAATTTCTGAACTGTTGATTCATACTTGATTGCATAAATAGCTGCGGGTTCTGCTGATTTTGTTGCTGCCTCCTTTGGTGAATTTTAGATATCGCTGAATCTATAGTCAGTACAGTAGGCTTCGCAACATGAGGTCTAACATCTATTTGACCTGGATTGGGATTTATCAATTTTGCGACCCTATTCAAACTAGCTATGTTGGAAGCTTGTCTTGAAACGTCTCGCACCTCAATACTTGAAGAGGATCTATTGAGAGTGTTGAGAGTTTCCTCGGCCCATTGGCTACAGTTGTAATCTGAAGGAACTTTGGGCACCCATGGAGGAGGTCTCGGAAGTTGTGGTGGTAACTCCATAGGTTTCTTTGGACCCACGCCAGAAAAGTCATTCAGGGAGTACATCTTATTCATAGTCGAATGGGCGGCTACAATCTTTTGAATTTTGCCATCTAATTTCTTGAATATTTCATTTTGAGGCTTTATGAAATTTATAGCGTTATCTTCTGGTAGATCATCATCTGAATACATTATGGTGTTGCTGCTGTTGTTCCGCGAAGGCGATTCTAGATTGGTTGGATTGTTAGCTGACATCAGCAATGAAGGGTGACCGCTAGACTTATTCATATTCGGTCCAGGCTTGATAGGATGCATTCTTGCCGCCTTTTTTCCAAATGAGTATGTTGAAGAAAATCCCTAGATATTAATCTGAGAACTTATTACCTGTTGGACTCGACATTGCTGGATAACAACAGGATCTTTTTTCCATAGCTACAGTGTGAGTCTTTATGTGCTGTGGTGATAAGAAGGCGGTCGTACGGCGCTGGGCGCGTAAGAAGAAAATAAGCGCGCGAAATACGCCCTCTTACAGCTATAAAAAACAATCGTTCGACGATGCAAATTCTGAGTGCGCAACTGCGATTGAGCGTTAGCCCCTCTCTCGTTACGTTAGCAAACCATGATACCAAACCGGAGCGGGTCGATCATACCTAATTGATTCGTGGAACACCGGATGAGGAAGGTTGGTAAGATTGCGACCACATACACGGGATGGTCACCCTAACTTGGGCCATAAGTCGTTGTGCTGACCTGCGTTAGCTCAGACCGATATCAGGGGAAGCGCAGCTCAAGCATTTGATCGACCAACCGAGGATCGATTAGCTCCTATATGATATGATCTAAACTAGCTGATTTATTTCTGTGGCTCGTAGCGTTGTGGCTCTAGGGTTGACAAATGCACACTTGCATAGCGCCCGATCCCACTCACACGACATAGCGCTCGATCCGATCCACGCGCCGGGCATGCGTGCGGTTCAAGCCCAGATGAGGTTGCGTTTGGCTCAATCGCCTTTGTTGAATTCCTCCATCCTTGATATTGCCCAACCATAATACGACATGTCAAATAAGATCATTGTAATAAGGCTGTATAAGAGCCTCTTGAGAGAGGCGGCGAGTTTCAAGTCCTACTACTACAGAAACTACTTCACTCGGAAGGTTCGGACGGAGTTCAGAAAGAACAAGAATGCTGACGAAAGAACAGCAGAGTTGTTGCTCAAGAAAGCCGAGGAAGCTCTTGCAATGTTGAAACGACAGACCCCCATATGCAACACGTATAGTGAGACAAAGTTAGTTATAGAATAACCGGATACTATGTAACAGAGTGAATCTGGACGGTATCAGATGATTCGAGGGTTCGAGGCCTTGGACAGTCATAGCTTTACTCTGGTCAATGACAATCATTCATAAAGACAGAATCGAGTCGTCTGAACTTGCAACTGCCTGTAAAAATGTTGAATTTGAGTAATCGTATCTGTTCTTCAGATATAAGAATAGATTGAAATACTGGTCTCTGTTCAAGTCACCACACCTTGTTGATCTGTCAATACCAATAAATGTGAGATCATGATCGAAGTCATTGAAGAAACGGGCCAAAAAGTCATTCACCAGACCGGTCCTCTTATGCATCATCTGCGTCACAAGGAATCTAAATTCAACAAACGACCTTGCATCCATCCTGTTGATGATTTCGAGCCTAGGCTCGAGTGAAACCAGGTGTACACTTTTATACAAGGAGTTATGGGCGGCTGAAGTGTTTTGTAACTTTCTAACCGATATTCCGAAACATGATCTGAGATCGAATGAATCTAATGTAGTGATGTTAAATATAGTGTTGTATAAGATTGTGGTTGATCTATAGAGTCTCATGTCCTCACTTGGTCTTGCGTCTAGGTAATTTTTCTGCCTATCCGATATTAGAAAATAGTAATTGACCAATTGCGTGGCGCAAAGTCCGAATTTGCAGCAGATTTGATAGTATAAGTTAGTTAGAAAGGCGCTCTCATATTTACTTCTGAGCAGGGGTACTAGGAACTTGACAGTCGTGGCCGGCCCCGATTTCTTTACGACACGATCTAGGCTATTTTTGACTATATCGGCACACCTCTTTTGTGCAGTATCACAATGAGTCTTGAAAGATAACTCGAACAAATCATCCGTTTGGACGATGATATTCTTTTTTCTAATATTCTCATTTATGTATTGTTGAAGGATGTCCCTTCTAGAAGCATCTGGCTCACATATCGTTATGCAGCCGAACTTCCTTGACAAGATTTCCTTTGTGGTCGGATAGGGGAGATCCGAGAATGGCAAGATGATGGAGTCGTTAGAGTCCTTTATTACGTGGGCCACAACTCTTTTTGCCGCATATTGATCTGTGATTGGAAAATAAATCACGCGTCTCTTGATTGCACCCAATAACTTATTGCTCATAATGTGGCAAATACCACTATCTCAGCAAAGGCGTCATCGGGAAGATCGAGGCTGACAGTATATGAAGCGGAAAAACCATAGAGAAGGATGTTGATACCTTGTAAGTTACAAGTTGTAACGGGATTGAAGATGCATGTTAGGATCTCCTACAGGACATGGGGCAAATTCGAAATTTCGCGGACCAGCCGGGCTAGCGAGAGAAAGTTGGGCTGCGAAATCCTCCGATGTGTACCCCGTTTCGCCTCACAAATTGCTCCGACTCGCTTCGTGGGAATAGGCAACTAACCCAAACTCCCGAGATATCTGTGTCCATTCCTGCGTAGATCCAAAGGGTCTTAGTGAGAAGTAAACAATGCGCCAGATTACTTGACCCTCCAGCAACAATTTTCATGACAGATCCTCATGAATGATAGATTTTTTATTTGGAAATCATGTCAACAACTGAATCGAAGGCAGATGCAGAGAAAGCTCAAATCCACATTAAGGATCCTTATGACTACCAAGGGAGGTCGTTCTTGCATGGACCTCGGGATTTAGATGAAGTCAATTTGTATAGTGACACTCCACCTACCGGCTGTAGGATACCTAGAAGACTGGGACATACATTCAAGAGTCATAGTAAAGGTGTTACTGCAACATGTTTCTTCCCAAAGACTGCCCATCTTATCCTATCATCATCTCTTGATGGAACCGTGAAGCTATGGGAAATGTATAGAGCGCGGAGGTTGATCATGACATACTCAGGACACAAACATGGTGTGAGGGCCATAAGTTTCAATTGTAGTGGAGAAAAGTTCGTCAGTGGTAGCTACGACAAGTTCATCAAACTCTGGGACACTGAATATGGTCAATGCCTCCAAAGATTCACCAACAATCAAATGGCTTATTGCTTAAAGTTCCACCCTGATCCGGAGAATGAACATCTGTTCTTAGCCGGTATGGCAAACAACAGAATCATCTGTTGGGATTGTAGGAGCGGTGAAATAGTGCAAGAATACGACAGGCACCTAGGTGCAGTCAACAGTGTGACTTTCGTCGATGAAAACAGGAAATTTGTGAGCACATCCGATGATAGATCGATTAGAGTTTGGGAGTGGGACATACCTGTTGATGTAAAGTATATTGCAGATCCGTCACTGTATTCAATGCCTGCTGTTTCATCGTCCCCAAACAATAAAGTTCTCTTGTGTCAGTCAATGGAGAACAAGATTCAAGCATTCTCATGCCACAACAACTTTAGATTAGATAGTAAGAAAGTATTTCGAGGTCATATGGTCGCAGGCTACGCCTGTGTTCCCGGATTCTCTCCAGATATGAGTGTTGTAATTAGTGGAGATGCCGATGGGCGGATATTTTACTGGAGTTGGAGCACGACCAAAATCATAACCGTAGTTAAGGCTCATGAAAATGCATGTATAAGTGTCGCGTGGCACCCTCATGAGCGGTCCAAGCTGGTCAGCGCCGGCTGGGATGGGCTAATCAAGATCTGGGAATAAAGTTCAAGGTGATAGGGTTAGAGCTGATCAACAGTCATCGAATAGCTCCCTGTCAAGAAGAGCAGCAGAACGATCTTAAATTGTGTTCACAATGCAGGGGCGGAGCCTAGAGTGGTCTGGCCGATGTCTGATTCCGGTGTCTGACCCTGCGATACATCTTGGATACTAACACAATCACTTGAACCTTCCTGTAGACATATCATATCCACAAATCAACTCGAGGAACCAAAACCCAACACAAGTACCCTTGATTAACTGCTCTCTGCGAGAAATTGATACGGCGAAGCTCATATTGAACCAAACGCCATACTCTGGATCAAGGTTTGAGGAAGTAATCCATTTTGCCTTAGACCAACTCGTTCTTATTGCACATCGCTTCCAAGTAGTCACTCCATGCTCATTGAGGTTGAATCCGAAGATAATTTTCGCATATGTTACAGCAGGTGTGACGGGTTCCCGAAAAACTCGCTGAAATTCTACATCTAGCTCAAGGCGCATGTTCCTCATGTTCGCCATTTTATCACAACGACTTTGCAAAATTGTTTGCCGCAACTCGTGCCGAAAAGATGACATCGTTAACGGCGACTCCATCGTACGACTGGCCTAAGATCGTCAATGGCATCTCCTCGGCTTTGATAAGCTTCCGCATCTCCTCTAATCGCTCAATGTGACCTGGCCGATATTGGGCTATACCTGTTTTCCACAATATTGGACTCATTCTATGGGGCTCATCTCCAATCTTGAGGATGCTCCTGATCTCTTCTAGTGCTATTTGCTCCAATCGTGCATTTGTAATGCTATCCATGTCGGAAGTGCCGAATACCTGCTCCGCCCAGTCGCCACCCATCATACATGTCATCCTGAAGGCGCCAGTATCACGGTCAATTGACGGAAAGGAAGCAGAGTCGAAGGATATTCCTAGAAGCCTACTTCCTGCTTTGGAGTGAGTCAGAAAACCGAATGAGTTCATGACGCCTGGAATTTTTTTGTCCAAATCTCTGTACTCCACGGTTACACATCCCACCGGTGCGTGATCAATTTTGCTTAGGTTACCCAAGGCTTGTTTCTGCTCCTCCGGAATGCACGATTCAGTTGATGCGATTATGGCAGATAGATCGTTGGCAGGTATAGAGGCAACAAGATGGTCGGCATCCAACTTAACTAGATCACCATCGACTGTTTTTACAACAACCGAGCACGGTGCCTCTTCGCTCGAATATCCGTCTCTGAACTTGACACCAATCGCTTTTGTTTGATTATATATAGCCATAACATCGTCGGTGTCACTACTCAATAGTGAGTCGCACAGGCGTTCTGGCAGAGTTTGGAGCCCTGTCTTCAGATTATAGCTCAGGATTCTGTCTCTTACAAATTTATTCAATAAGGCTGACTGTTCATAATCCTTGAAAAATTGATCGTCTTTTTCCACTTGTTTGGTCGGCGGTTTGTTTAGGCCGACCATCACACCCCCGTAAGTCTGCTCTTTGTCGAGAACATCCCCGAAGATGCCTTTAGTGCTCCAGTTCCTGCAATTGCCAGCTGTAATTCCACGCAACAATGGATCCAACACGGCCTCTGCTGCCTCCTCACCGAAACGATACTTCACAAAGTCATATAATGGTGGGTCACCTCCTGGATATGAAGATACATCCATCGGCTTTTTGTTCCTCAAATCCTTCCATAATATGCTAACCAGTCTAGTATCTGAGGCTGGCAATTTTTTGAACAAACTCAACGTTGTTGATGGAACTGACCACATCCGCTTATCCCTGTAGATATAACGATCTTTACCTGGCGCGGAATTGACAGTTATGGTCAAGATCTCATCGGTTAGACCAAGTTTCTCCAGAAGCATGACGGTGTTTTTCGCTTTGATATTAGAAATTGCTCTCACACTTCTCGGACCTTGCTCATGGACTAGACCATCTTCGAATACGTGCGATTTGACTGAGCCTCCAATGTAATCATTTGACTCAATGACGGTGATTTTGCTGACAAGACTACTTTTTCCATGATGATTTAAAAAGTGTCTCAGATAATGAGCGTACGATAAACCTGAAAGTCCACCACCTAATATGATGATTCTTTTACCAGAATCGAGGATTCTCTGCGCCGACATGTCGGATGATTGGATCTGCCTAGAGCTCGATGAATAACAGGCTCAGTGAGGTGATGTAAATGGTAAACAAACCCTCGTGAGTAGCCAACTCAAAACGTGCTCGAGGCATCTGCGCAGTCTCCGTCTTGCGGTCGAGACTCATTGCTTCAGGATGATTCAGTTCATTTGTTCAGCTGGACGAGCGACGCAATATAGAAGCCTCGCTTTTTTGTCGTGCTGATTCTCGCTCATTCGTTGCATTGACACTCATCTTCAAATCCATTTGCTAAACTAAATGATGAATCCTAAAGTCAAATCAATGGAATACTTGAGCAACTGGCAGTGAAGCGCGAGATGGCAAGGCCTGTGGGCCGTTCATCAGAGATTCCCGAAATGGCAATCAAGTGTTTCTTGGACTCTAATGAAGTCAGGCTCATCTCGGCTTTTGAGATCTCGTACGGTTAATGTACGGAGTGTCCTGAGCCTTGAAAAACTATTGTTGAGGAGATTGGATATCTGATTTGCTGCGAGTTACTCTTTAGTTCGGATCACCCTGTTGCTCTCTCCCTCTCTCTATCCTCCTGAGAATCCTGGTTTCCGGCTGATTTGCGAGTCAGAACCACCTCAGACATGAGTGAAGTAGGTTGTCGACGGTCCGAGTGTGCCGAGTAGGCAAGATCGCATCTCATATTATAACCTCCGAACATACATCATGTAAGTCTAGAGAAGTCTATTCATGCAACAATAAAGGTGACTAAGAATGTGGACTCCACAATTGTAGTTCAAGTCAAAAACTATCAGTCTAAGACCAGATTTTTTTGTGCTGTCGATGGCAAATCTGCTTCGACTACTACATTCCTGGAGTCATCACTTTGTAAGGAAATAGCGGAGAGTCCTAAGTTGCGGTGCCAAGCCCCTAGAGGAGTTCAATCCAATTACGAATGGTACATACAGATTTTTACCCTGAACGAGATCTGTCTTCCTGGGGTGATTGACTGCCTAGACGACAAGCATGGAGTGATCTTTCTTTTAAGGCACAAAACTATGGTTCAACTTGGGCTAGCTGAATGCATATCAGAAGGATAAGTGTCCGTGATAAGTTGAGATTACCCAACCAAAGGATTAGCTTGACAATCCGTTTTGAGTCGAAATGTCTTTAATGGTCCAAAGGTTAGTGTGAGGAATTTGGGCACCTTCCAACGAGGGGTGAGATACATCGACGACTGCTTCTTGAATTTCCTTGAAGCTAGCCCGGAGAGATCTCGAAACTAGATCGGAGACAAGTGAATCACAGTGGAGGCAATCTCACAACCGACGATCACTGTCACCGGCTGGTTATTGAGTTCAGACTGGGGCTACCAGCAGTGCAAAGAGACCCTCGAGAGCAAACAAAGAAATTCAACAGATCTCACAAATTGGGACTCCTAACGCAATCCAGAGGTGCATATCCCTCTTGGTTGCATAGACCAGGAGAGGAAGGGCTCCGAATGTGCGAGGAGCATCATCCCGCTGTCGTGCCGGAAATGATTAACTGAGCGCCAATTTGTAAATCAGTATCTACTACTAACGCGAGGTAGATAATTGTTTTCGTGTTCGTAGCTGCGCAATTGACTCATAATGAACTATGATGCTTTGGCGGATGTCAAAAAACTCGTCGTAATATAGCTTTAGATCACAATATTTATCATAATGGCTACATCTGAGTGGATCTTTTATTCTGCAGCGGGATGCATATCACACCATTAGCCACCATAACGAACCAAAATCATTGCATCTTCTCTAATGCCTCCTTCACCAACTTAACATATTCATCGAAACCTTCCTTGAGACATGTCACTGTTCCATTGTCGACATACCACAACTCTTTACACGTACTTTTGATGAACTGTTCGTCGTGCGAAACTAACACTACAGCACCATTGAACTTGATAAGTGCATCCGCAAGAGCTTCGATCGATTCTACGTCGAGATGATTCGTGGGCTCATCAAGGACTAGCATATGAGGATTGCTCATTATCATTGAGGCAAATGCAACACGACTCTTCTGACCTCCACTCAGAGTTTCGATCGATTGGAGGGCCAATTCGTTGGTCACCCCAAACTTGCTCAAACACGAACGGTAGACCTCCAAGGGCTTACCAGGAAATCTTTTGGCTAGACATTGGACTGGATTCATATCCATTGGTAGTTGGTCGACGTGGTGCTGGCTGAAGTAACCAATGATGGCACTCGACTTTCCGCGCTTCTCTCCACTAGTCGGCTCGTTTTCATTCGTTATGATCTTCAATAAGGTGGTCTTTCCCGATCCGTTATCACCAACTATGCAGATACGCGACTCAAGACTTGCTGAAATGTTGACATTGCGTAGAATTAGAGGCCCGTCAGGCGTGTAGCGGAAGCTAACATCGTCCAATTGGAATAAAGTTCCCGATATTGCGGATGGATCTGGAAATTTGAAGATGACTGGGTGCTCTTTTTCCACCGGCCTTATCACTGGCAGCTTCTCTAACATTTTGATCTTGGACTGAACCAATGCCGCTCTCTTGGCGTTATACCTAAATCTATCAATGAATTCCTGTGTATGTTGGCGTAGCTGCTGCTGGGCCTCATACTCCTTGATCTGATTGCGCATTTTCTCGGTCTTGGCGCGGACAAATATCTCGTAGTTACCTTTATATGAGTCTAAACGTTGCGAGTGCAAATGTAGGATGTCTGTGGGAACAGAATTCAAAAATTCACGATCGTGGGATACTACTAGCAAAGTGGATTCCCATTTAGTCGTCAGGTATTCACGGAGCCATAAGTTCGCCTTGAAATCTAACATATTGGTTGGCTCATCGAGCAAGAGTAAATCTGGCTGTGCAAACAAAGCCCGAGCTAAAGCTATCCTCATCCTCCAACCACCGCTGTACTCTTTTGTTGGTCTCTGTTGCATCGACTGGGTGAAGCCCAAACCATAGAGGATTCCAGATGCTCTCGCGGGTTCAGAATCTGCTTCAAGTTCTTGAAGCTTTGCATGGACATCGGCCAACTCTTTAAGATCCTTCTCATTCATTTCGCCCTTTTGAGATGAGAGCTCCCTTTCTCGAACGATAAGTTTATATCTAACCTCGTCTGTTTGTAATAAAGAATCGATCACAGTAGTGTCATCACCGACTACCTCTTGCTCTACATGCAGTATTGTGATATGCTTTGGTATAATCAGTTGACGACAGCTCAGCATCCTGAGAAGCGTAGATTTACCATAGCCATTCCTACCACATAGTCCGTACCTTCGACCATAGACCAGGGTCATATCAGCTCCGTGCAAGAGAATTCGATCTCCGAATGCTATGTCGAAGTTTTCTAGTTTGATGTCTCTGATTTTCGTTGACTCATTACTAGCATCCTTTCTGCTAACCTGTTGTGTTGTTGATGCAGTTACAGGCTCAAAAACCTTCCTGGGTGCTGACAGCTGAAGACCAGCTGCGATTGCCTCTCTCCTCTCCTGTTTGGATCTCAATTTAGCTTCGGCTTTCTCGAGCCTTCTCCTATCTACCCGTAGTGCTTTATCAGTCTGACAGTTCAGAAATATCGAGCTGGAGTCTTTGAGGCGTGATTCTTCATACTCGTGTTCTATTGTTATGGGCCTTAATAAGCTTCTTGGCTTCAGATCGTGAACTAAACTCCTAGAGCTGATGTTCTCATCGTCATCGTACATATAATAACCATTCTCCGAAGCGTGCTCACGTTCATCCCAAATAGTCTTGGCCACTTTTTCGATGAGATCTGGCGGCTTTTTTGGGTCATGACTTTGAATCACGGGCCCAAGCTCGTTGTAAAAATCCTCAAAAGAGTCGAAGTCCTCGCAATCTATGGCAGTCTCTATATAACGTACGACCTCCAAGTCGACGAGATTGAGACTCTCCTTCAATATGGTTGGGATTTTATTCAACATAGTTATATTGATTTAGCATATCCAGATATGGTGCCGAATCAGTTTCCAAGTCAGTGGGCCGAAGAATTTTGATTTTTCGAATTTCGCGCACTAAGCGGCAGCGAATGCGACTCTACTTTATTCCATGACCGGACACGCGATGGATTCGAGCCGCGCGCGACGCTGAGAACCATGCTTTGTTGAATGTGTCGCTCCTCTGCCTCAATCAGAGTGGTCGCTCTATGGAAGGAGGGTACCTAATCACTAGTACCGATATATTAATAGTGTATTCTCAATTTGATGGTAACTCTCTACTTTTCAAGGAATTTGTTGGCCTTATACTTTATTAGATATTCAGCTTGATACCTATTATTGAGCTACTAACAAAGCTAAAAATATGGGTGCTTACAAATACATGCAGGAATTCTGGCGTAACAAGCAGTCTGATGTGATGAGATTCTTGTTACGTATCAGATGTTGGCAATACAGGCAGTTGAGTGTTGTCCACCGTGTTGTAAGACCATCCCGACCTGAGAAGGCTCGCCGACTAGGCTACAAAGCCAAGCAAGGATTTGTCGTTTATCGTATACGTATTAGACGTGGTTGCAGGAAGAAGCAGGCCCCAAAGGGAGCCACCTACGGTAAGACAAAGAATCACGGTGTCAATGAGCTGAAGCCCAAGCGTAATCTACAAGCCATCGCGGAAGAAAGAGTTGGACGACGTGTCGCCAAATCCTTACGTGTTCTGAATTCATATTGGGTCGCCCAAGACTCGACATTCAAATTCTACGAAGTCATCTGCATCGACCCCTTCCACAAGGCTGTTCGTAGAGACCCTAAGATCAATTGGATATGTAAACCAGTCCACAAGCATCGCGAACTCAGAGGCCTCACCTCTGCTGGTCGCAAACATAGAGGACTCGGCAAGGGAGTAGGATACTCGAAGGTTATAGGTGGATCGAAGAGAGCATCATGGAAGAGAAGGAACACGCTTAAGTTATGGAGAAGGCGCTAAAGATGGTGCTAAAGCTAATAAATATCTTAAAACCAACCAAATGGAATCATCCTTGGTCTAAGGCGGCTTTTACTCTTTCGCGCGGAAAGATCACGGGAGGGATCTTTTGTAACAAGTTGATAGAACGGACAACAGCTTTGGGTGCATCGGAACTCTGAGGAATTTAACTCTTCAATTTCTCAAGACGTCTCTGAACCTTTTCCATATCCTCTTCATCCTCGGCCTCAGCATTAGCTGTCGATGTAGAGGCTTCGCCTTGGGCTTGCTTCTCCATGGCGGGCTTTGTAGAAGGAGCCTGTGCCATCTTCTCTCCGGTGCTTATATTAAGCTCTGAGAGGATCTTTTCAACCTCTGCTTCGGCTTCCTCTTCAATGGGATCGTCATCGATTGCCTCCTCAACTGCCTCGTCCATCATTTCGCCGATGACCCCGGTTTTCATCATCTCTCGGGACAGCTCCTGCATAGTTGACGAAATATTCTTTATACTGACGAGACTCTGCATACTTTTCATCACTTCTGTGCTCTGTTGCAATGAACCAGCCATCCTGACGGTAGCCATTTGCTCTTGGATGATCATGGATATTGAGTTGATTTGGGATTTTGCTGCATGTATCCGGCTTTTCGCTTTCTTCGACCTAACCAGTTCCTTCGCTAGGATCAATAGAACATCTCTATCACCCTTTTTCGCAGCATCCTTGAGATCTCTCTTAATCTTGGACTCTTCGTTCTCGATCTTTCTTATTTCCCTATCCAGCAGGTATCCCTGCTTCCTTAACTTACTGCACCATTCACGACACTGCTCCTTGGGAGATTTTTGCGGTGTCATACCAAATAGACCCATCTTGTTTCAGTTAGAGCTACTAAACCGAAACTTGTAGGATCTGATTGTCGAAATCGACTCATCGATCGGATAATACTCTCAGATTGCACAGATGCAACCTCTATGCCGCGCTCTCAGAATACTAGCTTGTGCGTGCTGAACTGTTTTTTTCAGTTTATGTCAAAACAGCCTATGGAAATACCATCCATGCATGTGATAGATTATATTTGAATCTCTGCTTATCATTCCCTTAACGAGATGGAATCTTCAATCGATGTCAAGACGTTGCTTGCCCGCAAAAAGGGCAAGCAAGCGACAAAGGGACAGAAACAAATTTACGAAGAAAACCAGCAAACTCTCCGCTGGTATGCGATGATGGCCGGTTCGTCACTCCTCCTCAAATTCATTCTCAGCTCATCATTCACCACAACTACCTCCTTATTGACTACATTCTCCGTTATTATTCAGACCCTGGCATTAGCTTCGATGTACTATATGTCGAAGCCAATCCTGTCGGGACCATCTAAGAACGTAGTTGATGGTGGTGTTGATCTGAACCTTAGCGGTGGCTTCGCAGATAAGCTCAAGGATCTCATCACCACCACGAGTTTCTGTACCGCTGCGTCCATCTACTCCAATAGTTTCTGGTTTCTATGGCTCTGGTTACCAGCGTTCTACATCTATAAACTCTGGGTAGGGATCATAGCACCATGGATATTCGAACCGGCGCCTGAGGAGGCGCCAACGGAAGTTGCCGAGAAGAAGAGGCGTAAGTTGGAGAGGAAAATGGCGAGAGCCAACTACGGCAGATAGCCGGGGACAACAGGCAAAAATTTAATTTGGATGTGCTCGTGGAAGTTCATCACGTCTGTTCGCCATTTAGGCATCCAATACTTGATATTTATTCACTGCAACCTGGAGAGTATCGAGGCGATTCGATTCTCGAAAGTCTTGACTGCGTCCTTAACACTTGATTGCATGATTAGTATACCATTCGATAACAAAACACACACATCATTTAGTGCGTCACCAGTTATATCAAATACTAAAAGAGAGTAAATTGGGTTGTTGACACGTTTGATATTGCAGAGCTCGTACTCAGTCCCATTATATTTGTACGTCAGAATTTCTTTACCATGGTTACCTATCAAGATCTCATTCCGTCCATCAAAGTCTATGTCTCCCACAGCAGCAGTAGTGTTGCAGTCGATCCGTCGACTCTCTGGCAGAATTTGTTTCAGATCGAAGCCTTCATTCAATATGTCCTTAAATATAATGCACGGATTTGTCGAACTAACGAGCAGCAGATTGTAAGTTGGTCTCTTTGTTTTGGCACTCCGAGGATTTTCCCCAACTATCTTTTGACGCACTTGGCATGATTCTTTGACTGAATGGATATCGAATAGCCTAACACAGGGTATTATGGTATTGTACTCTTCAAAGAGCGACTTTCTGATTAGGGTGTACTTCTTGGTCTCTCTGGAAAAGGCACTATGAAACAGTCGTACTGTCCCATCTTCAAACCCTAAAGCTACAATACGTTCTTCCAGCTCAAACCCTTTGAATGCCTTGAAGTCTATCCATAGGGCCGGACATTCAAATGTTCCACTGAGTTCAGGGAAATGATCATCGATGCACTTCTCTTCAAAATTTTGACTAATTGTGTTCTCGATGAACAAGTGTATGCAGCAATCGCCCCCACTCAACAACCAACACTTCAAAGACCTTCCATCACTTGTGAGAGTTTCGCATGGGAATAGATGATACGGAACGTACCTGAGCCGTATTGTCTGGCATCCCTGTGCGATATGTTCGAGATCAAGATTTGCTTGACTAGCATACAGATTGAGGTAATAGATGGTGTTTTTTGAATGCGTTATGCCGATGACTTCGTCATTGGGGCTGCGCTCTAATATACTTATGGATCTAATCTTTGCACCATTCGGTATGTATGCGAATTCTATCTCAGATATTTGAGGTTTAAACTTGTTGAATGATATACAGCAGACTTTGCAGTCAGATGTGATCGTGAGAATCTTGTTGCCAAGTCTCGTGGCTCCATAGATGCTACATTCCACATCGAATAAATATAAATCGAGATCATCCATCCCTATCCAGGGTCAATATAATTTTACCCAAGTTTACTGGGTCTCCATGTGGATCGCAGGTGAGAGTGACAGATTGCCTAGTTACTGGGAATTGAAGCGCACTACTCAAGCGGATCCGACGAGCAGGCAGACAGACTGCTGCCTGATGCTACACAATTAGTTTTGACGTCCACGGATGGACCACTCATGCGCAGCAAATCTTTCCTCCTGAAAGAATTATTTACTCGGCACAAAAAAGGAAATATTGTAAACATGGAAATGTTATTAATGAATTCTCACTTGTTCCTTACAACATTTGCATCATGTCCCTAGCATTTAGCAAATTACTGTTCAAAAACATTCATACAGCTTCATGATAGGCTGAAGATGGGGCGCTTGAAAGTCTTCCTTCGCTCATTCTGCCTAAGTGCTTGTGTCCATGAACCCAACAATCATGATCCTACATACAATCAAGGTATAGATGTTTCCCATCTAGCGACTCCACATATCACAGCATCCAATAACAAGAGCTCTCAGGAAAAGCCGCTCTCCAATTGTGTTGGGGAAGAGAGCGTTCATAAGAATACACTCATATACAGTATTCCTGATAGACAAACAAATACTCCCTCGAGTTGCGCTGCCTCTACGAATCATCGCCTCTCTCCGATAGACTGTGCTAGCAGTTTGAGTGCCAGGGGCACAGAAGATAATCCTATCCCCAACGGGATAGGTGTTAGACCGCAATCGGCCACGTCGTCCAATCAAAATGTTATACAACACGATGCTATCGAATCTCATCCTCCACCCTCACCTGACTCCTCAGTGAATAATCTTGAGCAGCAGCAAGATGAACTGAGACGATCCCCGAATAGATCGAGCCTGGATTTATCTTCCATGCATTCAGTACCTCAGCAAGATAGAAATCAGCTCAACCATTCGCACGCATTTCAGGATCAAAATATGCAGAATGCTCAAGCTTCAGCAACTCACAATCAATCCTCAACTTCACAGCAGCCAAGCTCACCTAGTTCAACTCAAACAACTGCTGCGAAATTGTCCTATGATATTATCTCTGTGAGAGAACCTCTTGCAAAACTATTAGCTGAGAGACAACAACAAATCCAGTTGCAGCAGCAGAATCGTCACCTAGTTGGGGATCACGAGTATATAGAGGTATACGGTGAGAGAGGATCTTCATGCTTTTATGAAGAGATAGCGGGCTCGGTCACATCATCAGCTACCTATGATCAAATTGGTACTGTCTCGAATCATAACTATCAGGCTTTAATCAATGCCTATGCTACCTCAGATGCACAAAATAACAATAGAGAAGCTGTTGGCGGTCTACCTCTCTCGAGAAACGAAGAGGTGAGACGAAGTAACGATGAACATGATCAAGAGGATCACACATATGATGTGACAGAGCCTCAGGATCAACCGGATGGCTCCTCTTCGACTGTCAGGGAGTCGCAGGAGTGTCCACAAAACGAAAATGAGTCTCAAGATAGATACCAATCACAACAAAAAGCTGCTCAATCAATCCCACTTTATTCCGTTATCAACAAAGCTAATAGGCGTAGTAACTCAAAGATACACAACCCCATAGCTAATTTAATTAGCGATCGCCCTCCACAGCCTCCACCTAAGAATCTAAATAACCATCGGGCTAGTGCAGATAACAATGACTTTTATCAACAGAATCCAAATTCATTGGGTGCATCTGTGCCTTCTCCTCCACAGAGATGGAGCCAAAGAGATCCTATTCCATCTACAAGTTCCTATGCAACAGAATCGAACGTTTTGAGTCAGCAAATATACTGTATGGATTCCATAGATCAGAACGATTCTCTTCCAAGCATTCCTTTATTAAGGAAACCTCACCCCCATCCGCGTCTAGCTAGGCATCGGATAGCGTTCAGTGCGACTGATAGACCGCTTCCATCACCTGATAGCTTAGAGACTGCTAAGGATTCGGAGTTAGGCTCTAATAGTAAAGAAAAGCTGGTTGTAGACAATCACTCTAGGAGTCCAGTGGAGACTTTCGCTGAGGAAGATCGAGAGTCGTTAGATAATGGTTATGAATTATTGAAAACCAATCTAGAAGATGACCAGATCGATATTGGTTATGAGAAGATCAGAGAAGCGAATCGTTACAGTGGAGGCAGTTTATCTAGTCAATTTTGTCCTTTACAACTCATAGATAATGGTGGATACGAAAGCGTCCAGCCAATTTACTCGTCCCCATCATTAACAGAGCCCAACTATGAAGCTATCGCCCCAATTACCGCTTCGGAGCTAGCCGCAGCTGCCACTGCGAAACTAACTGCTGCAGCAGCCGTCATTGAGCAAGCTAAGACTAACTCTCAGCTGAGATCCACGATGATCTAAGTGAATAAAGAGACTTCTGGAATCTCTAGACCTTCGATGTTCTTGTATCCAAATTCGAAAAACTAATCGTCCATTAGCAGTGCCTTATATCTTTCGAAGAGAGAGGCAGATCTGCAGCTTACAGTAATCAAGGAGCGAGAAAGTAATTTTCAATCGATTGATTGTCTTCATCTAAGATGCCTGGATCACTGGGATTGGACGAGTCAATGATCAATTTTTTTCTTTTCACTCTTAATCGACACATGTAAATTAGACGACTCCTCATCCGTAGCTTAAATGTCGCAGCTTCTCGGAATATTTCGAGCCCGTGTGCAGCAACTAAGCCTAGTTGCTTCTAATCAACGGCCTACATGGAAGATCCCAAGTATAAGAGAATATCTTCAGAGAGTAGTCTTGGCTTTGTTGTTATTGATCGAGTGACCATTGGTGCCCTTCGATAATGTGGGGTTATCCATGTTCGTTCGTTAGTGGTGCGAGTTTCCGACTATGAATTTCAGAGTATCACTCATATTGGAATAAGCAGGATCATCTTTCAACTCTATTCAGATGAGTGTGTGAATTCTGATCTCGCGATAGTTGGATATGTAGTCGATGATATTGCTCATGAGCTTGAATAGAGCTTCAGGATTCAGAGAAGACCATCTCCCCCCGGAACTCATGCTGGCTTGATAGATCGTGTACGATGATATGTATACCCTCAGTGACAAGAACTGGCATCCAGGGTCGTAGATAGTCTAGGTCATAGATGGGCCATATTTAAGGTGCCTCTAGATACAATTTTCAGAGAGATTAAGGATCTTCAATATGGTGTTGGTTTTGATTTTTCATCCAGCAAAAGAAAACGGGTAGGAGAAAGACGCAGAAGAGACAAAATGGTGACTCATCATCACAATCCAGTCATAGAGATCTGAGAACATACCTTTGAACGACGTAATCGCAAAATCTCAGAGGGCGAGGAATTCAAAGGAAAAGTTGAAAATCCCAAGCATTGGTTCTAGCGGTGTACAATTTCCATCTTTACAATTCTACTATCGTGCAGACACGTTTTCCCTTATCTTGTATCAACAATCCGAAAACCCGTTCGTACGGTATTACATGGTATCCAATCCTAAGAAACCACTTAATCACCTACGTATAGGGCCGCTGATTGCGACTAGCAGTTGATGATAGAGTTACGAGAGCAAAATTTTACTCCAGGCTGAAGCTCTTGAACTCCGCCGGGTGCGAGGAGCACGCGCAAGACTAAGAGCCAAGTCGAGCAGATGAGCCCGGTGTAAACAAAGACAAATTTGACAAACTTCACGATTCGATAAGAGAATCATTCGAGGGGATATGATCAACAAATCTCATCTTGTCAAACGGGGTTTGCAGTGTACTTTCGCGATACTCAAGCCAGATGTGGCCAATAATTCTCTCGCTCGAGAGACTATATTATCATTGATTGAGAAGAATGGATTTCATATAGTTAGGATAAAGAAGACTAGGATGAATCTAGAATTGGCAAAGGAATTTTACATCGAACATAGGGAAAAGTTCTTCTTCAATAGACTAACCACATTTATGTCCAGTTCATCGATATACGCTTTAATACTGGCAAAAAAAGATGCTATCAACTGTTGGAGATCTTTAATAGGCAAAGCAAATGTATACAAGACTATATATTCCAATCCTCACTGTATTAGATCAAGGTTTGGTCTGACTGATACTAGGAATGCTGTTCATGGTAGTGATTCAGACATAACATTTAACCGGGAGGCATCCTTTTTTTTCCCGGAATTTTTCGCTGATTCAGTTGATAGTGATGATCATAATATCAGGTGATACTCCTTAACAATTAACCTAAACAGGTGGATGCTAGTGGGACATCATCAGGTAAAAACTTCGATGTGTTACAGTTGAAAATTAAAGTTAATCTATTTACTATACATGTATGGCCGCAAAAGCTATACCAACTATCAACAATATGAGGATTGTGAAGCAAATGAGTTTCTTCAATCTAGCTTTAGATCGATATGCTATTGCTTGATTCACTTCCACCCTACCCTTATCCACATGACTTTTGGACATGGCAACATGGTTTTCTATACGATTTACCATCTCTCCTTGCATTTCAACAAGTGTTGCTAGATCGACAAATAAATCCCTCAGCTCAAGAATACTCTTTTCGAGTTTCATGATGTCTGAGTGACGAGCTTCAATTTCGGCTAACGTTTGTTTAGCTTGTTGCGTTTCCATCTCTATCCCCTGGGTGAAGATAGCCGGATTCCCAGACTCAATCATCTCTTCGATCTCGTCATCGGTGGTAACACGGCCAGTAATTTCCAATTGCCTCTGAATTCTTGCCTTGCATCTATCCCTATAATCGGCCTGAGTCAGCTGATAATCGTTCATAACCTCAATGAACCTGTTTGTTAGCATCTGGTGTTGAGTAGTTTTGATACGATGCTCGGCTGAGAATTGGTCTTGTTGGCCAATTTGCTCAGTTTTCTGGCCCATATGTCTGAGCTTTACTTTCAACTTGTTCGCCTCAGATGTGATAGATGACATGACACTCTCGAGGTGTCTCTTGACATGATCATCTATTTGGGGTGTTGATAAAATAAGAGAGTGTGTCCTCTTCACATCCTCAACGTTTTCTTTAAGTTTATCAATACTATTGGCAATCTCTTCGCATTCACGATAGAATTCCTCAACAGCTGTGGACTCTCTGACATGATTAAGATCATGCATTTCAATACTTGTGAATGGCGAATCATCTTGTTGCTGCTCTTGAAAGGCCTTAATAGCGGCCAATCTATCACGAGACATGGTCAGAATAAAATTTAAATAATATATAGTTGAATATTCCAACAACGGTGCATTTTGTGGGCACAAGTTTGAGAATCTGTATGAGTTACAGATCGGCGAGCTGAATGGCACACGCCCCCTCGGGTCGAGGACACACCTCCACGTGGGAGTCTCACCTTGCGAGCGTCGTTATTACTCATAGGCTGATGGATTCGCTAGACCAGTGTCATGGAGAATGATGATGAACAAAGAACAAATACTGTTTCACTATTATGTATTTGAAGGCTTGCAGAGCAAGCATCGTTGACGAGGTGATTACCTTCGGCCTGCCAACGGTCTATTTTAATCTTTGTCCTGTACATCTTTCTGAGTCCAACACGAGGACCAGCAGCATAAAACAACCTGTTGCTAGCAACACATAGATATTACATAAATGTTCAACTCCTCCAGGCGAGTAGTCTAGACGATAATAAGTTGATGAGGTTATGAGTCCGTCAAGGTGGAGAGGGGATATGATATAATAGTATTCGTAGAAATCATGTCGCGCTTAGGAATCTAATGGGCCATCAGATATTTGTTCAGCGAAGCCAACGATGGTAGGTAGTACTCGGGGGCACATTGTTGCTCGTCCGATTCGTTGGATCGACCATACTCGACCATCTCTTCGAGGGTCCCAATGCCACTCTGGACGAACAGGGTCGCCATTCCGTTGTTGTGTCCAAACGGCATGTCAGTGGTTAGCCTGTCGCCAATCATAATCGTTCTAGCTGGGTCAATTGTAGGATGCTGGCTACGAATGATGTCGAAAAAGTAGGTTCCTGGCTTGCCGAGAACTATCGGATCGCGTCCAGTTCCAGCCTTGATGGCCGACACGTAGAGACCTGGTCCAGGAACAAAGATGTCTGGAGATATGGATGGAAATGATTCATCTGCGTTTGATGCTATGAACAGGCAGTCGGGCCGTTTAACGTAACTACAAGCCTTGGCCAACTTCTTGAAGCTAACTTGATTGTCAAAGCCAACCACGACCGCGCCAACATCTTTGTCCACCTTGAAGCGTGCCTGTCCTGGCTGCCACTCCTCGGGAGTGGGATCAGGTCCCACTCCGAAGTTGTTGATTCCAACGTTGTTTAGCTCATCCGCGATGCCCTGGCTGCCGAGGACATAGACGCTCCGGCGGAAATTCATCTGTTTCAAATAGATGGCGGAAGCGTAGCTTGTTGGGAATACCTCATTAAGATGAGCCTCGTAGCCCAGTTTCCTGAGTTTGTGCATGAATTGTGTCCGATTTTTGGTGCTGTTGTTGGTGGCGAAGACGATCTTCTTGCCGTAACGTCTGAGTGTGTTCAGAGCCTTGGCTACGCCATCGATCGGGTCGTTGTTGATGTAGAGGACGCCGTCACAATCGGTGACAATGGTGTCAAACGAGTCCATGAATTCCTCAAAAGTTCCCTTGTTGTCCAAACTTTCAATTATGTCTGGCATGTTGTCGTATGTCTCTTAGCTTGGGTTTAAGAAAACTTAGAATTACTGTTGCTGTGACGATGTGAAGTGATGAATGTATAAGATTTCTTTGAGTTATCAGTTTCTTTCTTGAGTGATGATCTTTGTCTCGCTAATTAGAACGAGTGTCAGTTTGTTACAGTTCTACTTAGACAGCTTGAGCTGCTTGGTTGGTCGACTGAATTGATGGTTCGGGTTGGAAGTTGTCGGGCCTTATATAGAAATAGAAAAACCTGACAACCTCTTGCCCCTATCGCCCGAGGAGGCAAGTGCCTGTAGGACTGGGCTTGCCACATCGGTTCAATCATGGTTCATGTCGGCGAGTGGCAATAACTGCAAGCCACAATCGCGGCAGACTCTGTTGTGGAATGTAACCAAGGCATGCGATTAACCGCCTAGCGGTAGTTACTGTTGATCATGCAGTGGTGCCGCGGTTGTGCTGGCCGCATATTGTGGTATAGGGCTGCTGGTTAGCTTGGAGGAGACGACACCACGCTAGCAGACGGCTACTGTTGCATGGATCTTATCGAGTGCACCTTGACGCTGGATCCACTGCAGATTGTGCCCGGGAAGACAATGGGTATCTGTTCGGGTGACGCGTGCCAGTGCACCGAGAGCGCCGCCTCCTTGTCTCTCAGAGCCGCGCACTGCAATCGCTAGGCATCCACAAAGCGAATGATCGTCGGCGGGACGTCGACACCAGATTGTCGTCACACTATGCGAGCTTGTTTGCTCTTCAGGTTGAACCAAATCTCGGACAACACTCACTGCTCCATGAGCATAGGCCAGACACGTGATTGAACATAACCCCGGGCTGGCTTGTGACAATCAAAGCTACAGTGCTCATCCAACGACGGCCAACATCCAAAGGGCTCACTGTTTAAGCTGAGATGGGAAGATGGAGAAACCCAATTGATTCTGTCTGAGTTTCTCTCTCTCTCTCCCTCTTGGCCGATTGGCCATTGATGGGCCCTTATCAGTGTGCCCAATCGAGGGGAGAAGAAGGAGCGGGAAACTATTCCATTGACATTATGCCACGGAATATGGTTTACTTTTTCTCTCGCTTACCCCAGCATCTTGTGCCGCCTCTTCTCGGCTGTCACACTCAAAGGCAGCTAGTCTGTGGGTAGCAATGGAAAATCTCTGAAATTTTCCCTAAAGGCCGATAAGAAGTGGAATTTTTCATCTCCTTTTAAAGACAACACTGCATTCAAATCTTGGCCCTGCGGAGAATCTCCCCGATGTCCGAGCACAACAATCGATTCTGAGGCTAGACAATAGTTTGCCGGATCACGTCCACAACTCTTGACTTCGACGAGCATGTTTTTGGGATTCGACCATGAGGATGATGGATCCAATCGAAGCGTCATAATGGACAACTTTGACAATAACGATCGATGAGACAACAAGCTCACTTGCTAAGCATCTCACTTTCATCATCCAAATTTCATCATGCTCGCATCCATCAGGGCTGCTTGTCGGGCGATAAGATAAGGCCACTTGACGCTCTGCTTCATCAAACAGAATCTCCTGCAACTCCGCAAAGTAGACTGCTCGCATCCAAGTCTTGATCCAGGCTAGCTCACAAGTGCTCTTTCCGTTTCATCCACTGCTTCATGAGTATGCACTTCCCCATGAGAATTGGCGCAATATCTATTTTATATTCTCTTGCCATGAGTGGAGTTTTTTTGCCACGCCCTCTATCATCGACAGATGCCGAGCCTTCTGAACTGATCGGTAGGATATCTCTTGGGCCAGCCTATGAGCAAGTTCATTCGAAGAGTTGCAGATTCCCGAGCTAAAGTAAGACGGTTTGATCTCGGCGAGACTCTGCATTCTCCTCGCCGAGACAGTTGATATGACGATGAATCATATATCGACCAAGGCAACTGCACGTTTGGCTCCGCGAACTCTATTGGTCGCCAAGAAGATGTCTCGAACCCCTGGAATGGCTTGAAAATTCGTCCCATCGGCAAGACACAGCGCTGGACGAACTGTTATTCTTTATCAACCCATAACAATGGGCTGATCGCTCGATGTGCTCTCTGAGCTAAACTACGGAGCTCACTTATTTATTAGCTGTCAAAAGCGGTCTCAACTGGTCTTGGTGCTGGTTGCGCTCCTCGTGCAGTCGAGATCTCAGTAAGCTTCAGGTTTCGGCCCAAATAGGGCCGGAAGCTCACTGAACCTCAACGTATTTCAGATATCTTTGTAGATATAGCTAAGTTGCTATCTAGGCTCTATTTCTTTCTGATATCTAGAAAATACCCAATACTGCTTCGAAGCGAACGAAGAGAGTCTAGGAGTCTTTGAAAGTTGTATAGGATTTCTACCTTTGAGTCGGCCTCCTTCATTGTGGTGCGGTTCCAAGATATTAAGCTTCGATGAACCAAATGAGAAATCGAACCCACTGAATCTATGCAACAATATGTGTAACAAAACAAAACTGAAAACTTGACTGCTCTCTATAATATCCATGAAGTGTCTCCTGGCAGGAAAAATAACGATCGCTAGATACAAACAGGTGGCCACAAGCGAGCTTTGATGTCGGATGCAGGGATTATGAACAAGGATATCAAGCTCAACGTTTATGTGCCAAACGTTAGGTCGCCGGGGTCAGAATGACTATGGATAAAATGATTATCCAAATCGACGAGGAAGGTCCTTTGCTAGGCCTGATTTCTTGCCCCCCAACCCTCATTCGTACCGAGATCATTCACAATCATGATTGCATAACTCGAAGTATTACATGTTCTTTTGTTTTATTATAAATACATCGGACTGTGTCAGAACATCCGAGCACATGCGGCATCGAATCAATCATCAACCTAAGGCTGTTATGGATTGTTTGAAGGCCCTTGTTGTTGCTTCTGATTGCCTGATGATTTCATTTGGGCTTCCAGAGCCCTCACGAATGCTTCAAGGTTTCCTAGATTTGCTGCATCGACGCAGGCCTCATTAAGACCAAATTGCGACATTAAAGGACCTAACTGCCCTGATTGTAGGGCAACACAAAACTGGCTCAGCGAGGAGCGAAACTGAGACGAGCGTATCGTGTCAGAGAATTGTTTCTTTCTTTCTTCGTCAGAAATGCTCGTACCCTCTTGAGCTTCCACGGCGACTGGTGGTAGATGAGGTTCTATCATACGAAGGAATTCTTGGTTATTCAAAAGATGAGCTAAACTATCAGAGTTGACGGCGGTCGAAAGATCTATTAGGGGTGGCTGCTGCTGTTGCTGTGATGACGAAGATTGCTGGCTTCCGCTTCCACCTGATGCATTCATGGCCTCCGCTTGAGCTTGGGCCATGGTAGCTGCCATCAGTGCGCTAGCCTCATCCTCATTCCCTTCCATCAGTGCTCCGGATATCAGGGCTCTGAGGTCGTTCAGACTTTGTGAGGAGTCTTGGGCTCCAATTCCGAGTGGTGGGGCATTAGTGACGGCGCTGGCGGCTGAGTTTTGGGCTGAATTGGTGGTACTTGCAGTGCTACTAGCTGATGCACCCGAGTTACTAGAGGGCGATCGGCCCATGGCGCTAATCAGTGAAGCCAGATTGACTCCATTCGAGCTCATTATTTGGGCCACTTGTTCTTGTGACATGGAGCCAAACAATGTTGACATATCACGGTCTGACAAACTGTTCATGTCGCTTCCTGGACGGGGAGGGTTGTTAAGTATATCATTGATACGTTTGCAATAATCATCGTCCTTATCGGTTTTGGCCTCTTGCATCCAGAAGAACATTCTCTTGTTGGATGATTTCATCTTCAAGACATAGACTCGTCCCGTGGTACACTCTTTGACACGTTTAAACTCACAATCATCAGGGAATAGGATCAAGTCGTCCTCGGTGACACCGGTTTGACGGTCTCTCCAGCAGAAATGCATGAGACTATCGTCGGGCGATTGGCGAAGGTAGACCAGACCCTGCCTCTTGATTGGATGAACCATTTTATCACGCATCTCCATTTTGCCAGCCTTGAATTCTATCAGGTTCCTAGATGAGGATGTGGAGGGCGAGGCGCCTGTACTGAACAGGACTGGAGATGTCATTTTGTTGTCCGATGAAATAGTTATTCAATTGAAAGATTCGTATGAATGATGTAGGGTGTAGCTGTATTGGGATATGTTGGGCGACTACAGTCGTAATAATGGTAGAGTTCTATACTTTTACTGAGGCGCAATTGGATTCGATAAGATGAAAAAGTGGGAGCATGAAGTTGGATGCTCGGGGGGTAATAATTGCGATATTGGGCAAATGTTATTTTCTGGTTGCCAACAATTTCTCTCTAGAAAGAATCAAAATAATGAGGAAATAATGGAATTTTTTTCTCCTCGCCGCTCTGGGCCTTTATTGCGTTCTCTCTTTTGGACTTACGCACGCTGCCATCTAGGCTGAAATGTCTGTGGCGCGCCATCTCGAGGAGGCCCAGTGCACCTTTGGACACTGCGCCGGCCACCTATTGCTCGGCCCATAGGCAAAATTTGTTGAGGCTTTATGATAGAACTCAAGTGAGGTAATTGCATTCAAATTTGTGACTTTATATCTGACTTTCTAGCTCAAGCTCGAGCTAGGTTTCCAGTTCTACTCTGGCTGTCTGAGCGCCCGGCGGGCCTGCTGCGAACAGGAGGCTATGAGAGTTTGGATATCCTTGAAATTGTTGCCCGACACCATGGGATTGGTTGTCTCTTCGTCGAAACAGTCCCCAAGATTGTCCATAGACCCTGTGTGTTCATCGTCATCCATCGGGCTGCTCTCTTGGTCGAAAGTTCGCCAAATTTTCCTGGATCTTTGCCCATGGCTGGCCGGCGTGGAATCGGCACCAAGAAGGCCCAACTGTTGTTTGTCGGCCTCCTGTTCTTCCAACTTTGTCTCGGGCCAAGCTCGTTGCTCGTTTACCTGGCCAAATGAGCAGTCAGAGGGTCTGGACACTGGTGGATGTTGCTCTAAGGAGAGATCGGTCCTCGGGCGCAACTGACAAGAGTCCATCAAGCTCGCAGATCGACGATGCTGGTCGCACAGGGCAGCCTGTGGTCTGGCTATGGTCACGTCATGTCCGAGTGTGACGTTCAGCGAGCTGGAATCTGAGTTGAGATAAGGATTGAGATTGAGATGGAGACCATTTGGAGGGGCGGCCGATGAGCTGAGTGAAGTGGGCGACGAGCGAGCCGCGTTGGTGGCAGGCAAACAAGTGCTCGGGCTGGCCGGCACGTATGGGCACGTAAACATCGATTGGTCACGGAGGTTTGTTTGTCGATCTCTGGCCAGCAACTTGCAGTTTGTCGCCTGCTGCTCCTCCTCTCGAGTCTGCTGTCTGGGCGAGTTGCTGGCCACTTGGTGGCACAGCTCGGGCGGCGCTCCGTGCGCTTGTCTCTCGCGCAAGAACGACTGGTAGGACGCGGCCAAGATGGGCGCAGACGAGTGCTCCAAGCTGGGCTCTCGGTTGTTCCTGTCGAGCAGCAGGAGGTAGCTCAGCAGGGCTTGCTCGGCGGCCGACTTGGCTCCCAGATGGCCGCTGGCGAGTGTGTGGGGCGCCTGATTTGGGCTCTCGTGGGGACTTTTGGGGGGCTGGTTGTGGGTGGTGTGGCTCAACTGGGCCAGGAAGGATGCAAACAGTGACTCGTGGAGCAAGCTTTGCATGTCTCTCGGCTGCACCGGCTCGTCCAGCTGCAAAGACGAGCGGCAGCCATTCGAGGCGGCCGCAGGCAAGGCGGGCCTGTGCGGGCGCGCACCCGGCTCGTGCGGGTGTGCGAGTTCCGCGCGCGCGCCAATCTCGCACTGAGCTGCGGTCGGCGATGGACACGCCCTCCCGGCTGCGCCAAGGCCCGACCAACCGCCACGTCCCGACTCCAGACCAGGGCCGCCCCTCTGACTCGACTCGGCGCCGCTCGCCCGCGCCCACACTTCCGGCCGGCCGAGACTCTGCTCCAGCGCCACGCCCAGCTCCGTGGGGGCCCGCTCGCCTGCGAGTCTGCTGGGCAGTGTTATAGAGCCAGCGGTTTGGCCCGAGTGGTGGCGGTGGTTTGCGGTGCTTGGGTTGGGTCTGTTGGCAGTGGGGGAGCAGTGCAGGTGGTCGAGCAGGCGCCAGGAGGCCGCCTCTTGGTGGAGGTCGAGGTTGTCACTGTTCTCCGGATCTGAGGCGTCATTTTCCACGTCAACAATGAGCTCGTCCCCGTCCAGATCGCGCTCCTCCTGCGGACTTTGGAGCTCCTCCTTGTCTAGGTGCCGATCTCCAGCCGCCTGGCCAGCGCCCCTAAGGGTGGGCGAGAATGGCGAGATGGGCGGCCCATGAAGCTTCGTTTCCGCCCTAGACTGGTGGCCAGCGCCGGCGGAAGTCTCCAGGTTAGGTGGCCGCTGTGGTGGGGCCGCAGACTGGCCCTGGCAGAGGGTCCTCTGCAGGGAGGCGAGGTGGAGATTTTGCATCTGAAACGACTGCTGGAACATGAACGCCTGCCGCAGATCCAAGCTGGACTGCTGCTGCTGCTGCTGCTGCGGGTAGACTGTGGCCAGAGGCCCGCCCAAGGTCGACTTATTGCTTTGGGGCGCCTGAAATGGAGCCGGAAATGGGGGCGAGCTCGCGGCCGACTGCTGGAAGGGGCCGGGCGGTCTGGCCAGCTGTTGGGCCACTTGTTGTTGCGACTGAGACGGCGGCTGGCCCGCCGAGGGGCCCCCCACGCACACCAGCCGCTTCCTGCAGACCAACTGGGCCCGCTGGCGCCCCATTGGCTGACCAACGGGCCCGCCGGAAGTGGCGCCCGAAAGAGACAGGCCCGCAGACTGTGGGCCGGCCAGCTGGTTGGGGGCGCCGAGGGGACCCATTGGGCGCAGTTTGGGCTTTCTGGGGCCGCGCTCGTGCTGCACGGCTGCATGTGGGCGGCCAATTTCCGGGTTGGAATTGTTTAAATTTTGGAATTTCGGAATTTTGGGAATTTTGGATTGAAGTGAATCGGTTTAGACGATATTTAAATGATCAATCGCCGATTGATGACAATGCATGGGAGATCATGGAGGTTAGTGTTGGGTCGTGTTGTTTTAGCGACAGTCTGCCAACTTCCCGTTTCGGCGAGAACAATACGCGACCATTTAGTGAACTGCGCCCAAGCTGAGCCCAAGCTGAGCCCAAGCTGAGGGAGTCCATTTGGTCCATTGATCAAATGGGCCCATTCGGTCACGCTGCCTTCACGCTTGGCCCTCATTGTGCCGCTCTGACCAGCAATTGGTTTGCAGCAAATGTTTGAGTGAATCTTCTGGCTCGACTGTTTGGGTTTAGAAGAAACAAGTGCACAGTTTATCACACAATTCGGTCCAGAGACTAACTCTAAGGACGAGTGAGACCGGCCACCCAGGCAAGGAAAACAGAGACTCTCTTCGGGGGCTGTTCGCCACGCCGCCAAAGCTGCTTCGGACGCAGATCATTCGAGGGGGCCGGAAGGGAGGAAATCGGCTTTCGGTGCTTGCACTTGCCGCTCGGATTGCGCAACAACTGCGAGTGGCTTGCTGCCGGCGGTCTCCCTCAGCTCGTCTGCAAAAAGGCTCACGGGCGGCTAAGGGTCGGGCTTGTTTCCAGTTGGCCGGCGGGCCAAAACCGCTTATTATTTGCCGCCCGCCAGCCCCGAGGTATAGAGTTACTGTTGCGAGCGCCAACATTGGCCGCTCGAGCCAAAGTCCGCCCACATTTCGGCGCGCCCGCCCCCTCGGGCGGCTTTGCGGGCGGAAGCTTGTCAGCGGCGCCCACTTCGTCCAGCCGCCCGTCTCTCTCTTGGTGGCACAACTGGATGAGGGTAGAAATTAAATTAAAATTACCCCTCGTGTGTCTTCTGTGTGCGCTGCTGGCCTGTGCATTGTGCATTGTGCACACCAGCGCCCCAAAGGCCGCCAGTTGCACGCCCAATGCAACTGGAGAGGCCAACCAGAGCAACTTGGGGCCGCCCTCAACTAGTGGGCTTGTGGGCAACACTGACTGACTACTACTCTTACTACTGCTGCCAGTCTGCGGGGCTGCTTTCTCGTGTGGCTGGCGGAAAATTGGCCAGCCACCAAAATGCCAATCGGAGACTCTGCGGCTCGTCATTGGTCGTCATTTCTCGTGCGGCCAGCCGAGCGGAAATGGTGGCGCGGATTTACCTTTTCCTGGAACTGTGTTTGGCTGGCGATTTACTACTGGCAACAGTAGTAAATCGACAAGCGGATTTGATTTGTCTTGTTTGCAGTTTTCCAGTTCAGCTCATGCTCGTGCTTGTTGTTGTAGTGCACAAGAACAGTAACAGTAACAGTTGCACAGTTTGGCGTGTTTTGTAATTGGCCACTTCTCGCTCGCTTCAGTTGGCCCGTGATTTTCTCTCTCTTGCCTCAACTGGCCTGCTCCAAAGTGGCCTCCATTTCTGCAAGGCACAACCTTCACAACCTACAGCCCACAATGCACAATGCACAATAGACAGTGCGCAATGCACAACGCTCAAGCAAAAGCAAAAGCAGAAGCCCAAGTGAGCAATCATCGCGCCCCCTCCTCTTCAGCTATGAAAACATCACTGGGGCGCCCGTGCGCAACGCTGATTGATAGCGTCAGATGGCCAATGCCCAAAATGCAACCAACAACAAGCTCAACTTCGAGCAGCCACCAAGCAAGCACCAAGCAAGCAATTGCGTCACGATTCTCGCCACTCCACACGCTGTCTCCTTCCCAGTCGAGCGGCCCCCTCCAGCAGCCCCCCCAACTTCCGCCAATTTGCATCAATTTTTCTTCCCAAATTTTGCCTCCAAATTTCTCGCTCGTCCCTCTTCCTGCCTCTGCAGACTGCTTGAGCGGCCCCTTCAGCGCTTTTTGGCTCTGCTCGTCGGCCATCACGCTGATGGTAGACCATCATTGCCGCGAATCAGGAAGACAATTGCACGCGCTCCAGAGGAAGTGCCCCTTTGGGGAAGAGTGAGGCCAAAAAGGGGCCCAAATTAGCCCGCCGGCCACTTGAAATTGACCCAACTCGCGCCCTGCTGGCTCGAACTCCTTAGGGCTGGCCGCCAATTCGGACGGACTCCAAACGGAACCCAAATTGGTCGCCGCAAAAGGGTGGCGACCAGTTCGGGAGAGGCGCAGCAAAGGGGCGCCAAAGGGGGCCACTTGAGACTGGGATGGGTCTCGGTGGGTGAATTTGGGCCATGGACTAGCATCAATTAGTGGAACTAGCGGGCACTTGAGTAGCTTGGGCGGGGCTGAGGAGAAAGTGTGATCTGTCCCTTTTGAGAGATATCCCTTTTTTCAGGCCCTCTAAAAATCTCTAGATTTCTAATTTTCTAAATTTCTAAATTTCCGAATTTGCAGAGCGGCAAATTGGGGAAATTCTTGAAAAACACGAAAAGCGCTTGGAAACGGCTCGAAATGGGCGAAAAATGGCTCAAAAATAGGTGAAAAAGTGCAAAAATTGGAAAAATTAGCGCATTCAAAAGTGTAAAAAATGGCAAAAGATAGCACAAACGTCGCCAAATCTAGTTCAAAAAGTCCTACTCACCATCGCGGTTCATTCCAGCCTCGAAGCACTTGCGCAGACGGCACGCTCTGCAGTGGTTCCGATGAGCCCGGTCGATTAGACACTGGCCGTACACTTTTGGGGGTCGTTTTCGGTTCCCCATTTTCGATTGGTTTTGATCAGGTTAGCTCAGGTTAGCTATCTGGCCGCCATTCAGTTTGTATAAATCTGTCTGACTTTTCTCTACTTTCTAGTCTGTTCTCCAACCCATTTCCGCCAATCGGCTCAATCCGGCCTGTAATGAGCGGTCAGCGGGGCGAGCTAAGGGCCACTAGACGTCCTCCACTCGACGTCCTCCTCTAGACGCCCTCAGCTCGCCTCCAAGCTGGATACTTACGCGAGCCCTGAGCTTTGCATGTGTAGCGGCGATTGCGATGAATGCTGCGCTTGAAGAATCCGGAGCAACCTGTTTGGCGAGTTGATTCGGTGTTAAGGTTAGGCGGCTGGCTTCTTGCTAATTTGCTATGTACAGTGTGCAATGGAATTCGTCTTTTAGTAGAGAAGAAGCCGAACCTCAGCTGAGTGGACCCATTTTTCTGCTACTTACCGTCGCAGGAGTACAGTCCGTAGTGCTTGCCCGAACTTCTGTCTCCGCAAACCTTGCACGGAATGTCCAACAGTCTGTCGTGCATCATCATCCTGCCAACTTCCTGTCCACTGTGCAGCTCAACGACGATTTCTTGCAACTCAATTAGCAACTCAAATAGGCGCCCATTTGCTCATGGGCCAGCCGCTGGATCTAGACCTTTGGACACTCGTCTGGCGCAAAACTGGCAAACTGGCTCTCTGACACTTAGGGGCCGAGTGGAGCCCCTGGCTGACTGAGTGTGCAGGTAGACTGACTGACTGGAGGCCGCCAATGGGCCTCGATTGGGTGACGCAAGAGTGGCGGATTGCACGGCGGAAGTGGGGCAAGCGGCGCAAACACGAGCCAAGGGGGCTCCATTGCGGCGCATTGGGCCACCAGAGAGGCGCGCCAGAGACTGTGTCTGGAGCCATTGGAGCCTGTTGGGCGGGCGGCACACGCACTCCAACTTACTGACTGCTGCGGGCCGGCCGGCGCACGCGCGAACTCCGCCGCCACCACAGACTGCAGTGGGCCCCTTTTGGCTCCACTGGGCCGGTGAGGCACCCGCCTCCAGAAGGAACCTCCTCTCTTCTCTTCTGTGCTTCGAGGGGAGGGCGCAACTTGCCGACTTCCGCGCGCGCCGGAGCCAGCAAGTTGCGGCCACCCAGCTGGCCGCCGTTTGTCAAGAAGCGAACCGGCCGGGCCCAAACAAAGAGGCCGCCGCCGCTCTGTGTCCGCGGCGGCAAGACGCCCACAGACTGGGGAGCCCAAACTCGCCCACAGACTGCCTCTGGCCAGTAGAAGAGAGTCCCCACTAGAGACAGGGGCTGGCTCCTAGATAGTTGCTCTCTCTTTCTGAGCACCCATTTCGACCCTATAGAGTGGTGGAGGCGCGCGAGCAAGTGGCCTGCGCGAGCAAGTGTCTGGTGGTGGGGGGCCACTGGCGGTGCTTCCGGCCTTAGTGCGTGACTTACGCCCCATCTGAGCTGGCCGAGTTCCCATCGACAGTCCAGTTGGGCAGCAAGTGCTGCTCAAGGAAGAACTGGACGCAAACTGGGCCCCAAACTGGCCACTTGATGGATGGTTATTGGGCGCCCACTTTGCCCACTTCGCCGACAATAATTGATTTGTACTCCAGCTCGAACCGGCGCTCGCCTAAGCTTGGCAACCACCAACTCCACTCGTCGCCTGCTCGCCAAACGACCAGACCACAGGTGCACTTCCGAGTGGCCCCACACTTCACGCACACTAAGCCGGCGAAACTTCGCTTCCGGCTGGCTCTTTGCGCCTCGGCTTGGCGCTGGCCATTGGGCCTCGGCGAGACACTTTCGAGCGGCTCTTCGTGTTTTTGGGCACAAGTAAGAGCGGGCAACTGGGCCTAAGATGAAACAGAAGAGCCTCGTCTTGAGGTGGACGCACATTCTGGCGTTTCTGGTGGCCGAAAGGGGCCATTTCGGCGCGAAATTGGCCCAAATCGGTCGCAGTGGAGCAGCATTCTTGCATTTGCATGGTCGACAAATGGGCGCTCGAGACAGTCACAAACTGGCGAGCAAAAAGGGGCCACATTGCAGAGGGCGCACCATTTCGGCTGAAGCATCTTTGGTTCAGCCAGTTTGGCCACTCCACTGCGCCTCTGCAGACCAATTGCGTCCGTGCCAAAGTAGACCCAAAGTGCTGAACAAGGCACCGGAATAGACCCAGTCTGCCGCTCGCAGGTCGCTCCCGGCCACTGGATGTTCAGAACCAAACGAGCCCAAGAGTTCCTTTGGCGTGGCCACACTCAACGCACATTCAGCCCAAACTCGAGGGCCATGCGAACTGGGCCCAATATGGCCCCACGCTCAGCTTGCTAGTTGTCCTATAAAGGCGGCCTGCGGAACGCGCGCGGGCCGCCCATCCGGAAGGCTAGTGTGTGGCGCTCGCAGCGCAGCAATGTGGCGCCCGAGTTGAGGGGGAAAGCACGCGAGGGGGAGGCGAAAAGAGGCCGAAAATTGGGGAAAATGAAGAGAAGATTGTACCAAATTTGCACAACAGATTTTCGGTGGTTTTCAGTGAGTTCAAATAGAGTGAAAAACCTTCCGGCGAGATTGCAGCAGCTCTGCTTGTGCCCTTGCCTTAGGCTCGTTTATTCAACAAAAAACTAGCTCAGTCAGTCTCAGCTCAACAACTCAGCTCGCCGGAACTCTTGCCGGAAATGGCGTCCTTCTTTTACTGAGACAAAAGTAAAGTGAGCGCCAGAAGAGGCGGCCGAAGTGGTGGAAATCCCCGCCGGAAGTGGTGGCGAAATGCTGGCAACCGACAAAAAGTCACCAGGACACCAGACACACTTGGTCGCCCTCCTCCTCCTCCTCCTGGCATCTGGCCGAGTCTGGCTGGCTCGACTCGGCCTGAGAGTTGTTGCCACTCTCAGACTCGCCATTTGTTTCCCCTTTGGCACCCCCTTTGGCACCCACTTTGGCGCCCGCTTTTGCTCGAGGCTGAGCTTGCGGAGTTTCCAGTCGGGCGTAGGAGGGCTCGCGATAAGTGTTGCCGCCCGCCGAGGGCAACACTGTGCGCCGCAAAAGGTCGGCCACACAGACGTAGGCCGACGAGGACGAGGAGGACAGTGACGAGTCGGCGGCAGCCGCCGCCAAGCGTCTCTGGAGACTTTCCTTGGCAACGCCCGCAAGCTCGCCGAGTGCGTCCGAGGTGGGCGTGGGCGGCGTGGGCGGACCTTGCCGAGGGTGGCCCTCGGGGCTGGCGGCCGACGAGCCAACGTTGTGCTGGCCGCGCGACGTCAACAGGCCCTGCTCCTCCTGCGGCTTGCCGGAAGTGGCGGCGCGCCGTCTGCAGTAGAGTCTCGACAAGGTGGGCGTGCGGGGGCCGCCCGTGCGCTCCGTCTGGCTGGAGTCTTGGTCGGAGGTTGCGCTGTCGCTGTCGAGGTTTGGCGCGCCCGCAATTGGGATCGCCTTGGAGGGAGGGCGACGCTCGTGCGAGCTTGGCGGCGCCGCCAACAGACTCTGCTGCTGCTCGGCCTTGTCGCTGTCTCTCGTCTGGCCACCACTGTTTTGCTTTTGAACCGCCGCCACGCCAGTCAAAAAGGGCAACGAGCGGCGCTCGTTACTCAGTTGCCTATAAGGAATGTTGGTCGCCTGCTGGTCGCTCGCCGCGCCCAAGGTGTCGTTTAGCAAAGTTGCAGAGCCCCTCTGCAAGCGCAGCTCCTCCTGCTGCCTCGCCGCGTCCGCCGTCCTGCTGCCCACGTCAGACAGTCGCTTCGAGCTCAGTCTGCTGGCCGAGCTTGGCAGTTGTCCTGAGCTTGGCAGTTGACCCGCTGCACCACTGCTGCTGCTGCAAGAGGCCATCGTTGAGGTTGAGGCTCGGGTGCGGTCGGCGCGGCTTGGCCGATTGGGCGATCTGGCGAGCGAGCGATAAGAGCGACCGGTGCTTGAGGAGGAGGATCTCAAGTAGCTGGCCGGCAAGTGGCGGCCGTAGTTGCGTATTACATGATGCTTGAGTCGCGCATACGAAGTCTCTAGGTGCTCGTGCTGGGCCATCATCGACTCGGCCACTCTGTCGCGATGTAACCGAATAGCCTCCTCGAGCAGCGGCACTTGGCCCGCGATCAATGTTTTCAATTTCTCCACTTGCTGCCCCTCCAAGTGGTCCCGCTCCTTAGCCTCCGCCTCCATTCCATATGGTTGTTGATTCTTCTCGACGCTTGTTTGTTGACTAACCGCAGCAGCAGCACCACCACTCTTGCTCAACTCATCCAAGGCCGCTAATCCATGATGATTGCCCTCCAGCCGCTCCAATGTTCCAGTGGGCTCGACAACAACAACAACATTTCCTGTCACACTTAACTGACTAGTAAAGTTACTTTCCATTTCAGCACCACCAACTGCTGCCAATGCAGCAGAGCCTTGCGATGTTGCTTTAGTTAAATTAGCCGATGGCACTTGAGTTTGGCGCTCTTGTTTCCCATTGTTAACAACGATCAAACTGGACCCTGGCCCATCCAGAATCGATTCTCTGTTGGCGGCCCTTTTGGAGCTAGTTGCAACTGTGCCGCTGCCGCCATTATTGTTGGGCCCGAGGACGCCGTTTGGGCCGCTTGGGCCAAAAAAGGCCTCCTCGTATTTAGTTATACCACCATTAACGGCCGCATCAACAATACCGAGCAATAATTGACCGAGCGGCCTCACGTCCTCCTCGCAACGCTTGTCCATCCTGAATCGGTTCACCATGCACAACAATCGATCATTTGCACGCTCTAGGTCCTCAATGGCGCACTCGATGGGACTAATGATACTTGTTTCCTCTAAGAATGCTGGAAAAAAGGCCAATATTCCGGGCAATGTGTTTGTGGTTAGAGTGGTTCTTTCACGCCAAATGTTTGCAAATTCATTATTATTGTTACTATTAGTATAATTCCTATTAATGCTTCCATTACCAACACCTCCAAACTGCTTTGTATGCTCCAAATCTTTCGTCGCTATCCTTCTGCTAAATTCAAACTTATCACACTCGTTGAACTTGTAATAATCCAATATTGAGTGGGAGATCTTGTTTATATCACCACCCAATTGGCTAAATCTTGCCTTGAGATCAACAATTGGCGAGCAAGCATTTATTTGTAAATACTTTGCATCATGCTGGCCAATTAATTCTTCACTTGGTCTAGATAAAGTGTTCAATAATTTTGCGTCCGAATATTTGCCCAAAATGGTTGCCTGAAAGTCGGACAACTTTTCGAACGCTTTGCCACGATAAACCATCGTTACACCTTGAATGGATTTGGGAAATCCTCTTCCATGAAAAGTCACCCTAAAGTACTCTGGATGGGTGCGACAAACGCCCAAAGTGCTCGAGTTGCTTGTAATATTATAGAAAAATTGACTTAATTTGGCCAATAGTACAGCCAATGCCTTGTAGTCGAACAGTTTGTGCTGATAGATGTCTATCAGCTCGCGACACAGTGGCACTGCAGCCTCCCAGAGTTGACCCTGATCGAAGTACTCGATTATGGTATTGTATAGGAATATCTTCAGACTCATGTGATCGGTCAAGGGTTTCTCTGATTGCAGAGATCTTGTTATGATGCGGTAATGACCCTCGAGAGGTTTCGTTGACCAAGGTAGAGATTTTGCGTGCTCCAATAGGGTGAAACCGGCCTCGATAAATCTGCCACTGTTGTGATGGAGGCACCACAATTTGTGCAAATTGTTCAGGTACAACTCCACTCTATCCACTTTGTCGCGAAAGAACATTATCAACTTGAATAGACACAACAAATGCAAGTGGTTGTATGCCAAACGATTGGCGTGCCTAAAATCCAGGGCAATATCGATGAATTCGCGTATCAAATCTGATGTATGTCTGGCCATATGCTTGAACTGACTGTTGCCATCATTAGAGGAAAGAGATGATTCGAAGTGGGTTGCATGAGTGATTGAACCATTTGGACGATCACTTAGCTCAGCTAATGCTGTGCAAAATTGCTCTCTAAACTTTTCATCCCCCAGGTTCATCTCGATCATCAAGTGATTTAGTTTACCCACAATCAAGTGTGTGAACTTGGTCAGCACAGTTCCATCATCACTGGTTGAGTTGTTTCGATCTTTGAAACTCAAATACGGCAACGACTCGCCGGAACTTTCCCTCTTCACTTGGTTTAGGTTCAGATTGGTCATTGCATCATTCAGCTGGTATGATTTGGCATTCTCACTCATCATATCGCTATCAAAATCGTCCGTGTAAAAGTCAATTGGGATGGGCACATATCCTGTGGGGTCGAGAAAATTCTGGGCCTGTAAACCGACAATGGTCCCGCTTGTGGATCCAGTGCTATCGCTTTGGGGGGCTATATATTGACTGGTATAATCACAGCGCATCATATCGTGAAATATTGGCAACAGTATTGAGCGTTGTCTGGAGTCCAAAATCATACAACTATGCAACAATGGTTCCATTATATCTTCCAAAATCTTATGCCGTTGATCATAATTCAGAGTTCCCCAAACAATCCAAACATACTCGGCCGTTGTTTTGCGTAGCTCTTCGGCAAGGAACACTTGTCTCTCCTTGAACATTGCTCGGCCCGGTTTCAGTGAATCAAATAACAAAAAGCTGACTAGACAATCTAAGTAACTGCTCCACATCTGCACGTTTGATCCAAAACAGTGTCGTAAAGTTTGAAATAGCTGGACCATTGATTTGAGAAATGTTGAACAGACTAGAAGGGACATCTCAATCCAACAGTCTGGATATATTGGTTCGTGAGCTTCGAGGTTTGTGTCGCCTGCCGTGGCTATGAATCTCTTGATTATAAATAGATAATCTTTTAGGAATGCACTTAGATCGGGCAGGGTTGGAAAACTGCGTAAATATGAATTGAAATCAGTTGAAGTTAGTAGTCTGGTTAAGCTGAGCAAGTAGGTGGTCCAATGAGAATGCTGAAATTCAATACAATTATCACGATCATCAACGTAAACCTTTCGAACTAGCGGCTTGAGAAGGCTGTCTGCAATCATGAATACTTCATCTTTTCGAGATTCAATCGGTAACTTTTCAACCACATTCAGGAGGGAGTTCATTAATTCGAAACAAAGGGTCAATCTTTCCGGCTGGTTATTGGTCACTGATTGCACTAGGTTGTCCAATTTTGACAATATTCCGGGCAGCACCGATAAGCGCATACTGCCACTTTTTGCAGTCGCAAATCCATCACATCTAATTGTTGCAATCATGTGTTTCAATTCTAGGTGACTGTTACTGAGATCATTATCCGATGATGCTCGGGATAGATTTGATTGAAGGCTGATACTATCATTGGGCTTGAGGTCCATATAGCCTGGAACTAAAAGCGAATTCATTGATACATGGGAGGGTGTGGTCCTGCCATTTAGGCTATCATGACCGGGAGTTGAGGTTATTGCTTGGGTGGAGTTATTGATGGAAAAAGTAGATCCTGCTGATAGTCTGTAGGATCTCTCAGATGATGGTGACGGAAGGTTAGAATGTGAAATATGTTGGGGAACTTGGAGGTGAGAAAATGTGAGACTGTTAGATAAATTTGCTGTGGTGTCTCCATAATCACTTGAAAAACGTTTCAATGTTTCCTTTCTAAAATAATTCAATAAAAGTTTGTCTCTCAATTTTTGTGCCCTTATGTGAGCCTGATATAATTCAATTGTTGTTGCCTGGGATGGATCTAACTCACGCGACATATCATCCTGATAATGGCGTATTATCAAATCCAAGTCTAATATTGCATTCCCATAATCAATGAGACGAGCAACAGCTTGGGCGATGGCGTAAAGTCTTTCGTTAGATAAAACCGACTCACTTAGGATGATTTGTTCCTCATAATGGATCAAAGTTTCCATTGAGTCATAGATAACGATGAACTCTTCACCATCGTTCAGGTATGTCTTCTTCCATGGTTCGAACCAATTCTTGAATGCATTGTTTATGGCAGTCACAATATTGCTTTCAGTATTAGACAGAGGCCTCGGTGAACATCGTCGTCTGGAAGCCGGAGATTTTGGTATTCCTTGTGAATTCGTGAATTCCAGATTTGTTTCCATCATTTTCTATTAATTATTAACCTTATTTTGGGACACCGATCTTGGTACTACCATTGCCGCTATATTATTGCTATCAGTTGAAGGTGGAATGTTTCGGTCGAAACTTGTTGAAGTCATAACTTAGTCCCTTGAAGATGCATTAGTTTCACCCAAATATGATGAATGATCAATCAGGAAGAACTAATTGCTTGACAAGAATGCGATTAGGTGCCCAGATTAGGTAAAGAGTAAAAACAGATGCTGAATAGTGTATAAGTAAAACATTATAAGTTTTGATTATAATTGATGATTGGTGCCTTAAGGTTGCGAATAGGATATGAAGATGGAACAACAAGATTGTGTATGTAAATGAATTGTTTATTTTGATCCTGCTCACAGCAAGCTCGTTGCAACCCTTCGCCTGTTGAAGCGTATGGAATGCTGAAACACGAGCCGTTCTGCGTGATTAAGCCTCGGGAATGCGCATTTCTTCATGCACGATGTTTGATGCCTAATATTTGCATGATGAGCTCCATGGCTGGAAGGTTTGAAGATGATTGTGGAGTGATTTCTCCGTCTCTTAGAGTCTCTATAAACTCTTATGCGAGGCGATAAGTTGGAGCTCGCCAGTGATAAGCTGAATCAATCAGAGACAATCTGGGTGGGCTCCCTACGAGATGAGTAGCGAGTTGGAGTCGCAAAATTTCTTGTCCACGGGCCAACTTCGGAGAGGTACTTCATTTACCAGCTCTTAGTGGGTACCAGTAGTGCTGAAATAGATGGATCTCCTGGTGAAAGTTTATCCCAGCCAATTCTCGGCAGGAATACTGTCTGGAAAAGCGATAACTTCAGCCGCTGGACCCAATTCATGATGTGGTGAGAGCTAATAAATCCAAAGATTTGAAGAGTAGTAGGTGACCTTTGGAGGTCTCTTTCTGTTGGTTTTGTGAGGAAATCTCACTCTCATGGGTGAGAATTTTTTGAGCCGCTTCGAGACTTGAAGCTTCTAATCCAACTCACATGAGCGGATTTTTTCTTCGTTTCAGCGAAATTGCTTGCATTTGAGCAATCTGAGAATCGTCAGAGGCAAAATTCACCCATGACAATAGAGCTGCATGTCTGCGAGTGAATAAAGGCAATAAAATGGTTGAATATATCCAGATAATTTGGACTTGAAAGGGTGAGAAAAAGCATCGTAAAGTGACAAGTATCTGAGCAGCACGATCAACAGGTGAGCGAAAGGGAGAGAATTGAGGGAAAGATTGGAGAAAAGAGAGATTGGAGAGAAAGGCTGATGAGAGTCTGAGAGAAACAGAGGATGGGAAACAGAGAAGATCATTTATGATCTGAATTTTCGTGGCGATTTGCAAAAATCTAAACTGCAGAAACGTAAACAATCTGCGATGATTTAGAAGACTTATAAAAGACTGGTAAAAGACTAGACTCGCAATGAGATTCAGACTGAGATTTATCGCATGAATTATGCATAAATTATTGGCATTATCACATTTTATTTCGTCGCTTGGTCTCTTGGAGTCCAATTGACTTAGGGAATAGAGTTTGAGTTTGAAGACCACTTGGTTGTTTGGGGGCCTGCGAATGGTCTTGCGAGTGGCGAGCAAGAGTTGCCGGCCGGCTTGTGTGTGTCTTTGGGAGAGTTGTGTGAGTATCACAATGGTTCAGTGCTGGTCAATTTGGATTGGTCATTTGGAGGGCGGCCATTCTCAAGCTGAGCTGTTCTTAATTGGGCCTTATATATTCTTATAGGGCCCAATTAGTCCCAATTAGTCCCACGCTTAGTCTCAGTCTCAGGAGATTCGTGAGTATCAGCATGGTCTAGTAGATGGTCTGATAGATGGGACTGTTGGTGCTTGCGTCAGTGGTGGACGAGTGTGAATGGTGGCTGCCATTGGGGGCCATTCCAGCGGCAAGACGGGCGGCCAGTGTGGCGCCCAGATTGGTGCCACTGCTTCCGCTCGAGAGGGGCATGTAGGCGGCAGTTCCGTCGAGCGAGTATCCCATGGGCTCGTTGGCTGCGCTCGAGTTGGTTCCATTTGAGGACCAGATGAGGCGCGTGGTCTGACTGCTGTTGTTGTTGTTGGAAATGTGGTAGATCTGTTGGCCCAAGTTGAGGGGCGGCGGCGGCAAGGGAGGCAGTTGCTGGAGGGGCGAGGTGAGGCCCGAGGAGTGTTGCTGGCACTGGTAGCCCGTGCCCAGCAGGTCGGCGGTGGCCGGCTGCTGCTGGTACGAGTGCATGGGTCCAAAGTGGTTCTCGTCCGCATTGTTCTGTTCGTGGTTGCTACTTCCGCTTCCGCTTCCGCTGCTGAGCTGGTCGGCGTAGTTGATGGTCGAGTAGTAGCCGTTGGTCTGGTTCTGGCCGGCGAGACTGTGGCCCAGACTGGGGCCCAAGTTGCTTCCGTCCGCCTGGTGCACTTGGCCGTAGTTTTGGTTCACCATTGCGGCCAGTTTGCCCGCCTGCTGGCTGGCCAGACAGAACTGTTGCTTCATGTGGCCCGAGATGGTCTTGTGGCTGGCCAGTTGTTGCGCATGATGCAAGTGTTGCTGTTGTTGTTGCTGTTGCTGTTGCTGCAAGTTTCCACTCAGCCGGTGGCTAGTCATCAGCGGATTGAGGCCCACGATGAGGCTGCTCGAGTTGACCAGCTGGCCGGCTCTTAGGTGCGAGCCCAGTGTGGAACTGGAGAAGGCGCCCACAATGGGCCAGCCGCCGGAAGCGCTGCCGGAAGCGGCGCTGGAGCCGTCGGGCGAGCCGCCGGCCAGTGGGTGTTCGCGTTTGTACTTGGCGCTGGTGGAGGCGTGCAGGTGGCCCCTGTGGTGCGGGTGGTAAGTGGGCGGAAAGGTGGGCCTGCGTCTGAGGAGCCAGTTGGCGAGACGGCGCAGCTTGTCCACGGGATGCAGCAGCAACAGTCTGCTGGCCGGAGACGACTCGTGCTGCTGCTGCTGCTGGTAGACGTGCGGGCCTCCAGCTCTTGTCACTCCCCCAAGACTCTGGCCCAAGTGGCAGGCGCCCATTCCGCTGGGGAGACGCACCAGCAGCAAGGCCACCAGCGCCAGCAGAGCCACCAGACAGAGGAGAACCAGCAGGCCGTAGACGAGCGGCGAGCTGGTGGTTGCTGCTCCACCTCCTGGCGAGCCTCCAAACTGGGTGGCCACCTGTTGCTGCTTGGGGCCCGCGGAGACAGAGTTCTGCTGCAGGAAGGCGAGCTCGGCGTCGGCGGCCAACTGGGCCAGACTGGGCCCCTGAGGCAAGGGCGGAAGAGGAGAAGCCAGAGGCTGTCTGAGGTGGGGCGTCCAAATGGTGCTGGAGAAGAAGGCGTCCGACTGGAACTGCTGCTGACTTTGGTGCTGCTGCTGCAAGTGCAGCCGGCGGCCCAGCTGGTCGCGCTCCACAGGGGGCGTGTCGGCGGAAGGGAGTCCATTGGAGAGGCGTTGCTGCGGCTGCTGGAGAGAGTCTGCGCCAGAGGCAGAGGCAGAGGCAGAGGCAGAGGCGGCCAAGGACAGGGACTGGCCGCCGGCAGGTGCAGCTCGGGCGTTGTTGGGGCGTTGCTGTTGATGTTGTTGCTGCTGTTCATTGTGCATTGTGCATTGAGTGTTTCCATTGTGTGCAAGTTTGTTTTCGTTTCCAGTTTGGGTTCGAATTTGAGAGTTGGAGTCCGAATTCGAGTTGGTGGAAAGGGAGACAAAAGAGGAAGAGATTCAGTCTGTTAGCTTTGCTGTTCTTTGCCATTCTTTGGGATTTCTGCATTTTCTGCAATTTCTGCAATTTCCACAATCTATACAAATCCCACACAATCTATACGAATTCTATACAGTCTCTAGAGTTTCTAGAAGGCCCAAGCAAACTCGCGACTGTGTCCGCTTCTGTCTCTTAGTTTCTGAAGCCTGTTGAGCTTGCGTTCAGCTCAATTTGGGCGAACAAATCGCCCAAATGGAAGCTCAAAAGGCCGCTCAAAGGCACTCGAAAGTAAGAATTGGGGGCGAATTAAAAGCGAGTTGGAAGCAAATTGAAAGCGAGTTGAATTCGAGTTGGATTCAACTCTTAATTCAATGCCATTTGTGTGATTCAATTGGACGAATTAGAGCGAAAAGTGGGCCAATTGTTTGCATTCTTTCGCTCCAATTAGGCAGCTCGTTTGTGGCAGCACTTTTTCGCCTGTTTGACTTGCACTCCAAAGGGGAACTCTGCAAATAAGCACAAATAAGCACAGTTCAGCTAAGCCAAATGGAGGCCGTTTGTTTGCGCACCGTCAGAGCACTTTGTCCAGCACTTTCAAGTTGCTCTTCTTGGCCGCACTTCTTCTTCTTTCGAGTGCATTAGATGTCGTGTGTAGAGGCCCAAAAGTGGAGCCCAAAGTGGAGGGTAAACAAATGAGCTCGAGTGTGGCTCTTGGGCGAAGAAAAAGCTTGTGAGCGAAGGAAAAAAGAGACACGCATTCTGGGTGGCCGAAAGTAAGGCCTGCAAAGTGTGGCTTAAATGAAGGCTGAAAGTGTGGCCAAATGGGCTTGATTTGATGGGCCAGATGAGAGGCGAGCGAAGTGGAAGAAGCGCAGACAATCGCGAGTGGAAATCTCCGCCAACACAAAGGGCAAATCTTGATCGGCATCTCGATGAGCAAATAGACTATCAAGTTCGCTGCCAACTGGAAACTGGCGGAAAATTGTTAGCCAAAAAGGGGCGCCCATTTAGTGGCCTTTGGCCTCCATTTGGTCTCCATTGGACGCCGCTCAGTCTCACTGGCTGACTGGAGATGCTTATCAAGAGAATGAATCACTTGCGGCCACTCTCTTTAGGTCTAACTAAACATGCTTAAGAGCCGCACAGATCGCCCCTCGTCTGCACCGGAATCCATACCATAACGAGTTGCGCCATAATAATCCTCTTTTTGTCGGATATAAATGATTCCGACATGAATTCCTAGATACTATTACTAATAATCACTCTCACTCTTGCTTTCGGTGACGCCGCACCGGAAGCTCGTCCGGTTCCTCCCAGTCAGGCGCCAGTAACTCTCCTCCAAGCAGACCTTGCCCGCTGCTTATAGGCCGCGCGGGCACTTCCCAGTTCGGCCGCGAGGGGGCGTGGCGGCCCGAATTTGGGGCTTGTGTGCGTCAGTTTATGTGCGGCTTGTGTGTGGCGCCAATGGCGAGCGGCCCGCAAACAGATTGAGGGACGCAAAAAGGCACAAACAGACAGACAGACAGACGCACGAGAAGCACTAGTCTGCACTAGTCTGCACTAGACTGCACGAGAGGCAGTGACGGGCACCCCGAGCGAACACAAAGGAGCGCCAGTCACGCATGAGAGGCCGCTCCTAGTCGGCCGAGCTCGTTTGGGGGAATGCTGCGGGCGGGCGGCCAGCTCTTAGGTGGCCGGCTCTTCTACTCTGCAGTTCTGCTCAGAACAGGCCAACAAGTGGTCGTGCGAGAGCGAGAAGACACCACGTCGCTCGTTCCACCTTAGGCCAAGATGCAAGAAGCAAGAATGCGCCCGCCCAGCTGGCTTGAGGGAGAAGAACTGCGAGCAGAGAGCAGTGTGCAAAAAGTGGGCGCCAAGCAAGGCCCACACGAGTCGAGCTTCTCTTGCTCTTTTGCGCCTCTTTGGGCCGGCTGAGAGTGGTCCAAAGAGCACATTTCTAGTGAACGCTGGCCAGTAATTGAATTGGAGCCGCCTCGAGTTGCAACTTGCAAGCCGGCTGGTCTGAAGTGAAGAAAAGGCAAAGAACTGGCAAAAGAAACTGGCCAGTCTGCTGCCATTTTCAGTTTCCATTGCCCATTTTCCATTGCCCAGAGCGCACTGGAAACTGAAATTGGCCGCCCCTCGTCGCCCGGCGTCTAATTATAGACAAGCCGCACGATGCTCACCTGCAGCCCCAAAGCGGCGCGCCCATTGCTCACCCACAGCCCGCGGACACTCTCTAGCTGTTGCGCTGGCGGTTCCTCTGCCCTCCTGCTCGTTCGAAGGGCCAGAAAGAAAGCCAATCGATTTATTTATCGCTCGTCGCTCTCCATTTAGCCGAGCTCAGCCCCGGGCTTGCGCTCACAGTTTGGCCGGCGAGTGTGGCTCGCCACTTGCAACTGTGGCTCGCCATTTGCAACTGTGAACTTGCCGGAGCACTTGTGTCTCCTCTGGTCGCTTTGGGGGCTCGGCAGACGCACCTTAGGTCTGCACCTTAGGTCTGCCGCAAGCGTGCGCCGCCAAGCCAGCGGCCACACACGAACGGTGGACAAAAATGAATGATGGCCAGCCGAAGATCGTTTGCGGCCATCCAGTGGGCTCCAAAATGGACTCCAATGGACTCTGATTGGCTCGAAATGGCAGTGGTCTGCGTGTGGCCTTGGCCTTGGGGCTTTCGAGCTTGCCAAATTGGCCGGCGGCAGTGGGCTGCTTCCAAGTACAGTTGTGCGCAAAGAGTGATTCCTGCCAGTGTTCCTGCCAGTTTTCCTGCGAGATTTCACTGCGAGCCAAAGACTAGCATTCGCCCGCACAGACTGTGTGCGGCACAGTGTGACTCGCGCGCTGAGACTGACAAGCAGTAAACAACAGTCTGCCGGCCGGGCCACTTGTTGTTTGGGGCCCGCCTATCTCAAATGTCTTTCGGGCTCGAAAGACATCCAATCGAAAGATGTTTGGAGCCAATTCGATCGAGCGAGAATAATCTCTTTCCGCCAACAACCAAGACCGACTTGGGGCCTTCTCTCAGAGATGGAAGAAGCGCCGCGAAATTTCTCGCCGAGCACTTGGCGCCAGTTTGTGCTTTTGGGCAGCTCTCAGTCTGTGAAGTGCAGACTGTAAACTGCAAACTGTAGTTTGGTGGAAACTCAGACTTCAGACTGTGGTTGGTTGGCGATGATTGTGGCGCGGTGAGTGCGAGGCAATGATTTGGCGATCATTTGGCGGCGCATAAAATGCTTTGCTCGTAAAAGGAGCCAAGCTAATCTCATGGGAGAACAAATTGGCCGCTCAAATTTGCTTGTATTTTTGGCCCAACTTTGCCCCTATTTTTCAGTACTTTTTGCCTGCAGATTGGCCACAGTCTGCCGCTAGATGGGCCGCATTTTATATTTAGCCGCCATTTAGTGGGCCCGGCGAAACACGAGCCGCTTGGGACCCACCTGATGCAATGGCTTGTTGCTTTTTATGGCCACACGAGCTGTTTGGGCAAAGAAGAGAAGAAGACGAGCGAGAGGAAACGATCATGGAAACCACATGTTGCCTCTGTCGTCACTTAGGTCTTCTTGTAGTTGGGGCACAGCAACGAGAAAAGAAAAAGAATAAGAAGAAGGCAAAACAAACGAAAGACAGACTGAGGAAAGCGCGCCGGGCGGCCATAAAATTGATAGAATTCCGGCTGGAAATTGGGAAATTGGGTGCCACTTGGGGCCCAATTGTGTTGCGTTGAGTGTGTCTGTTTGAGTTGGTTGAGCATTCGGCTGAGCTGGTCTGAGCTGGTCTGCACTGGTGAGCAAACAAGTGGTCGGCATTTGAGGAGAGCAAGTGGGTCGAGCTTAACTGGTCAGTGTGGTGCGCTCAGTGCGTCTTTTTGGGGCGCATCTCGAGCAGCGGCGCAGACTGTGTGCAGAGCAGTGGGTGTGCGCTCTGTGTGAGTTCCAGCCTGCAAGTTTCAGCCTGGAACTTGCACATCATTTCTGCGGCAAACTCTCAGAAGGCTGAGACTTTCAGTCCGAGACTTTCAGCTCGAATGCGGGCCAACCTAAGCTGAGCTGAGTTCAGTCTGAGCTCAGTCTGAGCGGCCAGAGTGCAGCCCAACTTGCCCTTAGGAGCGGCGATTGTTTTACAACTGGTTGCGCGCCGCCCGAGCTCATAAAAGCTCTGTTTGCTCACTCAATTCCCCAACATTTCCAAGTGGGGCCACTCGGCAGGCATGTCTTGGGCTGTCTCTCGCCGCTCGAGCAGCAGGAGAGCGGCCAGAAGTGACCAGAAGAGGCCAGAAAGTAGGAAGAAGAGGCCAGAAAGTGGGCAGAAGTTGCCCGCCGCAGCTTGTTGCTGGCCGCCATTTGCTCGTCCAAAAAGAGCAACAACTGCAACTGCAACAATAACAACCGGCGCCCGAAGACTGTCCGCCGCTGCTCATTGTCCGCCGGCCCAAAGTTCCAAGCACAATGGCCGGCCGGCCACACACGAACACGTTTGGGTGCCGCTCCAGTGCGTGTGTCTGTTTCTGAAAGCGCGTCTCTTTCTGAGAGCCCATCTCTGTCTGTGTCTGAGTCAGCCTCTTGTCTGTGCCTGGGAGGAGGAACCTCCCGCGCGAAGAGCCGCAGACGAGCCGCGCGGGCCGGCCCCCAACTGGCAGCAAATTAGCCGTCTAATTTCACCCAAGGCTCAACAAAGGAGACTTCTTTGCTGAAGACTAGCAAGAACAACATTTGAGGCGAGACCATTTGGCTGGCCCGCAGCAAAGTTCACGATGACGAGCGGGCAACGAGCTCTCAGGAGTGCTCAGGTCCATTTGGGCGCGCACAGCAGAACGAGCCCCCTTTGCTCGCCGCTGGCCACCTGAGCCTGTCAGTGGGCGCCACTCTTCTTGCCTTCTCGCTAGTCTTCCAAAGGCCACACACGGCGCCCAACTGTTGCCCGACCACCAAAGACGCCGCCCATTGCTGCTCTATAGCTGGAAAAAGGCCAAGAGGAAGGACGAGCTGTGGGCGCCCACTGCTTCCCACACGGCGGCTCTTCTTCTCTCGCAGTTTTCCACTTTTCCAACTCGCATGGGCGCCCAACTCAAACTGGAGGAAACTTTCGCCCGGCCCAGCCCGCAGACTGTGCGCGTCGTGCCGGCGGCTACCACTCCAAATGAGCAGTGGGCGCCCCACTTGGCCGGCAGAAGACTGGCAGAAGACGCCCAGAAGGCCCGCTGACCACTGGCTCGAATGGGCCGCCACTCACTCGGTGCTGGGCCGCGTCGGCGCCACAATTGGGCGCCATTATTCATCTTCGCTGCCCAATCGGTGGCCGCCTCTCGAGCTTCGTTTTGGCAGCGCCAAACTGGGCCCTCTCGAACGGCCGCCCAGAGACAGTCTCGCGCCAGTGCTGTTCTTTCGCGCCCCATCGGCCATTCCAAGTGGCCAATGCTGCAGACTGTGTGCGGGAGACTGTCTGCGGCAGTCAGTCCCCCGCAGACTGTCTGCGGCGAGCAAACCTCAAGTCTGCAGACGCGCGGACGTGCAACAGGCGCTGATTTTGCGCCTCCTCGTCTCTCCTGCACTCAACTGGGCGCCCATTTCTCCACTTTGCCCCCCTGGAAAAGGCGCAAAGATGCTCGCGAAGGTGCCTCCCTCGGCGGAGGTGCAATTTTCCGCCGGTTTCCTGGCGAAATTTGGCCAAAACTCGCCCAAGAGACTGGCCCCTCTCTTGCAAATCGAGCTGAAAAGGGCCAAAAAAGAGCCAAAACAGAGAAAAACAGATGAAAAGCGAATAAAAAGACGGGCCACAAGCACGAAATGGAGCCGCAAACACCCCAAGACTCGACTGTGGCCCAAGAGAGAGCGTGCCTCTCTGAGCAATTCTTGGAGCAACAGTGGAAAGCAGATCGCCCTTTCCTCTGGGCTCGTCGTGACGACTGTGCGCGGCCACTTTGCGAGCCATTTTTCTCCGCTAATTGCACTTGGCCGCTCGCATTTCACGCCAAACCAGCGCCTATGCTGCTCTATAAGATCTATAAAGTGGGCGCCTGGCAGCTCGGGGCCGCAGACTGTGTGTGGGGCGCGCGAGGGCGACAAAGAACTGCAGAAGTTGGGCAAAGAATTGGCAAAAAATGGGGGAAATTACACAAAAGTTTCATCAAATTTTGCAAAATTCTGCAAAAATTCTGCAAAATTATACAAAATTCTGCAAAATTGTGCAAAATTTTGCAAAAATTCGGCGGAAACGGAACGCAAAATAGAGACTAGCTGACTGTTAGCATTTGCTCTAAATGTTCACCTCTGGCGCTCTGCTTTTGCGTTCTCGTTTGAGCTAAGTGACTGAGTGGCCAAGTGGCTTGAAGTGAGTTGGATCGCGTGTTGTGCGAGTGGGAAATTTGCCGCTCGCGTGCTCGAGCTATGGGCATTTTCGAGCCGCCCGAAATTGCGCCTCTTTTGCCCTTTTGAGCGATAATTTCGCCCAACTCAAGACGGAAGACAGTCTCTGCACCTCTGCGGCCAATTTCTCCGCCAACAAGGCGCACTGGCTGGCTCATTTCGTGTTCATTTCTCAAACATTAGGCCTTTTCTTTGAGCATTTTTGGCCCCGAGAAGGAAACGAGCTCGCCCATGCTCGTCTTGCGGCGCCCAAGCGTGTTCGTGTGCGGCCTTTTCTTCTTGTTTGGCTGCTTTTCTTCTCTGGCTGGCCCGCAGCCAGACAAGAGCAAAAGCAGCAACTCAAGCTGAAAGGGAGAAGAAGTTGGCCAGGAGGAAAACATGACGACCTGTTGATGGGAGCTGCTCAATAGAAGACTAGCTGCAAGAGCAAAGCTCAGAAAATGCGCTCAAGGCCACACACAGTCACCCACCTGGACGCTGCGTGCTAATGATGCTAATCTGCGCCCAAAGCATTTGGGCGCAAATGAGAATGACACAAACAAGCAGCTGAAGGCCACAGAGCAGCTCAGCTCGCCCGCAGCTTAGGGGCGCCCACAGGAAGAGGCAAGTGGCCGAGTGGAGAAATGTGGAGAAATGGAGAGAAATTTGGAGAGAAATTTGGAGAGAAAAAACTCATAATAGACTTCCTCTCGAGCGTCGAAAAGGAGCAAAGTGGCCGCAGTTTGCTCCTTTTGGGCGCACTACTAGCAACTGCTAGTAACTAGCAGCGAGCAGCGAGCAAATTTCCATCCAGCCAGCTCTGCAAAAAATAAACCCAGATAATTGTTGCTTCCTCGCCTCTTTGTTTGTTTGCATATTGGCCCGCCGAGAGCCTATAATCATGATGGGAGCGCGCGTGTGGTCTTGAGCGTGTCATTTGGACTCCAAAGCAGCCAGTTGACGAGTTGGGCGAGCTTTTTCAGTGCTGCTTTCAATGCTGCTTTATACACTGTTTTGTGCACTGTTTCGTGCTGAATCTCGCCCTCAAATGAGCATAATTGGCTTCTTTTTGGGCCAACTTTGGGCCAAGTGTGCCTCTCTCTTTGCACCACTGTCTACACTTAGCTCTAGTCTGGCCCAAACTGATGGGCGAAAAGTGGACGCGCGTCAACTCTGCTCCTCTTTTTGGCCGCCCCAAATCCACTGGGCGTGTCCACTTCTTCCTCTGGGCTTCTTTTGGGCTTCCTTTGGGCGCCCATTGGTGTCTATTGGTGACCATTGGAAGCAGCTGAGCCGGCCGGGCCACTGCAGAGGATTGGGCGCGTCCCATCAAAGCTTAGGTGTGGGCAGAGCGAGAAGCGTGCGACGATATTTTCCGGCTCTTGATTGATCGGACTTTTGGCGCTAAAATGAAATGAAATGAAATGAAAGCGCGTCCAAATGGGAGAGAGAAAAGAGCGTTCAAATGAGAGCGCCCAAATGAGGGCCAGATTGGTCGAATTGGAGAAGTCGAATTTGGCAGAAAGGCCGCTTGCTCTAAGGGTCGAAAACTCTGGACTCTTTCTCATGGCAGAAAAAGACTGTGTGAGGAGAAAAGTAAGACTGCGAGTTGGAGAAACTTGCACTCTGAGTGGACTTTCAGCCAAAGTTGAGCAGTCTCAATGCTCAAAGCAGCAACAGTCTCAAACAGCAACAGTCTCAAACAGACGAAAACTTAGCAATAGAAAAGACGAACACCCACCGCTCGGCTCGTTTGCAGGCTCGAATTAGGTGATAATTGGCCGCTGCTGCAGCTGCCCAAAACGGAGGACAGTCTTCCGCTCGAGAGTCTATTTTATTTCCCAAATTCTATTGCAAAGAATCCATTTTCGGGGTTCCATTTCGGAGAACAATTGGCGAACAATCCTCGAAATTGGCGCCTCCTTGTCCTCCAGTCGACTTGTGGCCATGGAAACGGCGAATCACGCGCGCCACAAACTAGAAAGTAGAAACTAGAGACTAGAGACTGGGGCCCAAAGACTAGGGCAAGAAGAAGGCACAGGAGACTCTTGCCCAAAAGAGAAGGAAGCTCGCCGGCCAATGGAAGCTCTCTCGTTTGGAGGCGGCTCGTTTGGAGCTTGTTGTTGGGGGCCAGAAAGTGGGCGTGGCAAGTTGTTGGAAGAATAAAGAAAGAAAGCGGAAGTGATGCGGAATTTGGGCAAATGGGGGCGCTGAGTGAGTTGGGCGAGCTCTTTTGGGCTCTCTCGTTTGGCGAGAAACAGCGAGAAAGAGCGAGACAGACAGACAGACTGAGGGGCATTGAGTGGGCGAGAGTTGGTTGCAGTTGGTTGGAGAATTGAGGAGAATGATGAATGCGAGTTTGGGGCGTCGAGTTGACGTTTGGCCAGCCAAATGGGCGGCTTGCGAGCGAATGGGCAACTCTCTGGGCGGCAAAGGAGCTGCCTTTGGTGCAGTGGAGGAGGAAAGAGTTTGGGGGAAACAATTCAATTTGCCGAGCACGACATGACGCCATTAGACGCCGGCTGGCTGCGTGTCGCCGCCGAGAAAACTCCTAAGGGCTCTCCTCAGCAGCCCTTAGGAGTGGGCCGCCGCGAGTGGAGCCAAACGGATTGGTCCTTCTTGCATCATTTTGCACGCACGAGCTGGCGGCGCTCGATGGGCGCGCTTGGACGACGACGATCGATCAATCAAAGGCGTGGCGTGGTCGTCGTGGCGGGCGACGAGGGGCGGAAGTGGTGCCATGGTCGAGCTACGAGCTACGAGCTACAGTCTACATACAGTCTTTGGAGAAATGCGCAGGGCAAAGCGCAGGGCATGGAGCAGGCTGCAGGCGCGCGCAGAAAGCAGCGCGCGACAGACTAGCTGCTCTGCACAGTGCAGTGCAGACCAGTGCACGTTGGAATCGCTTGGGGCGTCGTTGGCCGCAATCCGATTTTGCGGCCTTTTCCACCCACTTTGGGGGGGCTAAGGGCGCTTGCTGAAGGCGCTTGCTTGGGGCAAAGCAACCACAAGCCACTTTGTCGCCACTTCATGAGCGGGCCGAATATTGAGCGCCTTTGTTGCGCCATTGCGGCCAGACAGCACAACATTGGGCCCCCAGCGAGTGGGCGCCGCTCTGCTTCGTGACCAGATTAGGGCCAACAGAAAGCGAGGCTAGAGACAGGCCAGCACCCAAACAGACAGACAGACAGACAGACGAACGCGTTCAGAGTTGCGCTCAGAGACACTCTGCGCAAGGTCTGAAAGCGGCCCCACTGAAAGGCCCACTGAAAGCCTCTTTGTTCCGCCTCCTTTGGGCGCACTCGGCGCGACCCTTCCGGCTTTGGCGACACGCAAACAGGGCGCCAGATTGATGGATGGGCCCCACTGCTTAGCTGCGGGCGACAGACAAAGTCTCGTTGTTGGAGCGTTGTTGGAAAAGGGCTGCTCGCGTGCTTTTCGGGCTCCATTTGGGGGGCCCAATTTTGGCCAAATTCTGCCATTTTCCACCCATTTTCGACCCTTTTTGGCGCCCCTTTCGAGCAAAACTGCAGCGAACCGACGGCTTAGCTGCGAGAGAAAAGCGAGAAAAAGTGCAAGTGGTCCCAATTGGGCGCCAGATTTGAGTTTGGCGTGTTGCGCAATGCTGCAAAATGCCGCAAAATGCTGCAATGCTGCAATCCCGAGCGACAGAGATTGAGAGAAAGGGGCCAATTTGGGCCGCTTTTTGGCGCCACTTCCGCCAAAATTGGCTCTTTATGGTCCCTTAGGTCAGGCTCGAGTGCTAGAGACAGACACGAGCTGCACACGAGCTGCACATGAGCTGTTCTGGAGCGCCATTTTGCATTCGGTTGCTCGTTTCCGGTTTTAGGAGAGAGAAATAATAGAGAATAAGCGAAGTGATATTGAAGAAAAGGAGGGATAATGGAGATTTTTCCTAAGAAATGGGAAAAATGAGGCAAAATAAGGGAAAAAAACAGCACTTGTACTCACCTTGACGCTTTGGGCGAGACTCTTGCGAGCTGATTCGCGCTCAATGGCCAGCAGCTCTTGGGCCTGTTGCTGCAGGTGGGCGGCCAGATCGAAGTTGGGACACTGTTGCAGGAGACTGATCGTGTTCGCCGCTTGTCCATTTTGTGCGCCGGAAGTGCGTCCTCCATTGGAGTTAGGTGCCAGCGAGTGAGTGAGTGGTGTGCTTCTGGTGGACTGGCTGGCCAGATGGTTGGTGGTGGACTTTTCGCACTTCGACGTGTTGAACAGACACACGTTTTCGTTCAGACACCAGTTGCAGCCCCAGTTTGAGGTGAGACAACTCTTGCAGCTGCGCGACGTAAGAGTTGCGTTCGGAAAGGGTTGATTTCCGGTTGGATGACGGATTTGAAAGAAGGTTTTCAGTGGGAAAAGAGACAGACAGAGAGTGGGGTTAGAGTCACAGTTTGGCCAAACGGTCGCCAGAGGGCGCGCTCAATGCACTGTGCGAGTGTGCTGCACTAAGGGCGCACTATGGACAGTGTGCGGCAAGTGCATGGCTGCAGTGTAGAAGCGGGCGGAGAGTGCACTTACTCGGCGTGCTGTTGGCACTCGAAGAAGGTGATCTTTCCGTCGAGAAAATCCTTGTTCGTCTCGGTCGACCTCACGGCCAGATCGACCACTGTGTGGTCTGCATTTCCGGTTCCGTTTTGGCGTTTTGGTTTGTTGGTTTGGGCGATTTGGGCGATTTGGGAGGTCATTTGAGCATGGGAGACAGTTGTGGTTAGCTGGGTGGCCCATTGAGGAGTGGAATTTGCCGCCGGAAGGAAAGAATCCCCTGAGAATTCCTCGAGAATTTGCAGGATTTCTCCTCCTCCTTGAGACTCGCGGACTGATAGCTGCGAGCTATCAGCTGGCGAACTCTGATTGAGTTTGGGCGGCCAAGTGGGCGGCAAATGGGCTGAAATTGGCACAAATTGGTTGAGAAGAAAGAAGGTACAAGACACAAGAACGACTGCTCACCTTTTCCCGGCTCGATTTGGATGTACTTCTGTCTGTCCATCAGTTTGGGCAGCGGGCAGCTCAATCCATTTGCCGTTGCAGTGGCGCTCGTCTGTTCGCCGCGGTTGAACACACACTTGTAGCTGTGGCCGCTGGGCAGTCTGGGCAGCCGTTCGATGTAGAGATCAATCTGCATTTTCGTTCAGAGAGAGAGAGAGAGAGTTTTGATGAGGACAGTCCGTCGGAAGAGAGAGAGTTGTGTGTGCCATTTGTGTGCGATTTTCGTTCACCATTTGTATGTGTTTGTGTTTGTGTTTGGGAGTGTGTTTTGGAATGGGAAATTGTGCGCATGGGAAGTTTGTTAGTCTGGCGCTGCTTTGTCACAGGCTGAGAAGTTTAACAGAGTTTAACTTGGAGAGCTAAGCAGCAGAAGAGGCGAACCTGCTGGCCCTTTTTGCCGCCTCCATTCACTTGGAGTCTCACTGACTGGCCGGCTGAGTGTGGCCAACAACGAGCAGCAGTCTGAGGGCGACACTAATTCGAATTCCGAAACGGGCGAGCAGCAAGCCAGAGAGACAGTCTGCGGCTCTGAGTTTGCATTTGCCAGTTTTCGCAGTTTTCACTTTGCGGCTTGCATTTGGCCGCCCATTTGGCAGTCTTTCTCTCAGTCCCAGTCTGAAGCTTGGGGCTCACTTGGCAGTTGGCCAGCAGTCCACTTGGAACGAGCACACTCGACAGGTTGGCCTCCAGAGCACCTAAGCTCTGGCGGCTCATCGATGCTTGTGTGTCGCACGGCTGCCACTTCTTGGCCGCTTTGGATTGATCCAAAGCATACAGTTTGCAGTTTGCAGCTTTCAGTCTTCAGTTTTCGGCCACTCGAGCGCCATTCCACTCGACTGTCAATCATAATTTCGGGCCCAAAAGCTGCCAGAGTGTGGCCGAAACAGAGACACTGAATCATACTGGACTCTAGTCACCACAGTCTAGAGCCAGCCGGCCAGATTCCTTTGCTTTGGGCCCTAATTAGCATCAGTTTGCGTTTTTGATACTCTCTGCTGCTTTCTGCTGCTCTTTTGCCGCTTTCTGCAGGCAGGTTTGAATGGACAGTTGCCGGCGAGAGTTGTGTCCATTCTGGCCAAGCAAAAGGAGCTAAGGATGCTAAGGATACTAAACTGCTAAGGATTGCTCATTGCAAGAATGGAAGTCTCTGTCGTTGCCTCTTTTCAAGTCTCTCACTTCTCTCACTTCTCGCCTCTTTTGCGCGCTTTCCTGCACTTACCTTTCCAGTGCTTGTGATTGGAATTTCGTCTGGCACAATTGCATGCAAATCGATGCATTTTCCAGCCGACTCGCTCGAGATCCACTTGAGCTGGTGTCTGAGAATGCTGTTTTGGGCCACAATGTTCTGGGCGGCTTGCTGCTGATCGGCCAACAACAGTCCCAAGGGGGCGCCTGTTGATTGGGCCCCGCCGGTGCTGGTGGGCACACACTCGGGCCTTGTGGTGCAGCTGTTTTTCGTCAAAATTGGCGTTTTTTTTCGGGGTTTTCGGTTGTTTTTCGTTGCGTCAGAGGTTAGCTTTAGTGCTTCACTATGCTTTCGCCATAAGATATTGCATATGAGTCTTTAGGTTGGAGAAAGAATTCCATATTCGCGCTCAGTTTGTGCACATTTTCCGCTCAGTTTGCGCCTCGCCCATCGATCACTAGGGCTGAGGAGTCTCCAGTTTGGATAATTAAGCGCGCGTTTGTTGCAAGGAGAAGGCGAAATATTGCAAAATATTGCGCAAAATACTGGAAAATATTGGAAAATATTTGGCAGAATCAATTGGGGAAAAGATGGCGACTCTTTTCTGGCTTGATTGCCCACAGATCGTCTGCTTGGGCCGAAAAGCTAAAGAGAATTGACCTGCGCTCAGTCATGGGCAACTCAGTTCCAGAGACTGTGAGCGGCCTGCTGGCCACTCTTCTCTTTGGGCTTGTCGCGTTTTAGAGTGGCGCCAAGACAGCGAAGAGAGGCCGAAAACAAACAAAAACAAACAAACAGTTGGGAGACTCGGCTGGCCAGTTGTTGGCCACTTTAATGGGCAAGCAGCTAAGATAGAGAGAAAGACTAGCTCAAGAGAGAAGGACTAGCTCAAGATAGACTAGCTCAGGAGGAGGAGGAAGAGGAAGAGGCCGCCGAAAAGCTGGAGGAAAAGTTACCTGAAAGGTTAATCCGCTTAAACTGGGCCCTAAAGTGGGCGGCGAACTGCGCTTCCTCTTGGCTCATTTCCATTCCCATGCGCTTCCAAATAATGCGCCACACACACTCCCTGGGAGACAGTCTCGCTCTCTTTGCACTGGTCAGTGTTCGGCTAAGGTGCGCTGCCCATTTGGCGTCGTCCAATCGCCAGTGGCCAGTGGCCAGTGGCTAGTGACTAGTGGCTAGTTGCAGAAGAGCAGCAAGAGAAGCGAAGAGGCAACTTCAGGCTGCTTTCACGGCGCGACCACTAAGCTGGGCCGCGAGTGTGGCTTTGCTTTGGGGCTTGCTTGAGTGGATTTCCTGCCAGAGACTAGGTGTGGCCTTGGGAGTTTAGGCTGCGAGTGGGCCGGGCGAGCAAGTGGAGAGCATTGTTGCGCGAGCTTCACTGGAGCCTCACTGTCCAAAAGCGGCTTCTTTTCGGTGAGTTTTGGGGGCGCTTTTGGGGGACAGTCTGCGGGAGATTGAGAAGAAGTTTGAGAGCAGCGAGCCGGCCGAAAGGATGGCGGCGGAAAGAGACAGAGAGTAGAGATGGACAGTCTTCTTGAAGCTTTCTGGAAGGAAAGAGCTCGAAGAAGCAGCTTGGCAAAAAGAATCGAAAAAGGGAAACAAACAAACAAATAAAGAGCTGAGGAAAAAGAGATGCGGGCCAAGACAGACTGCTGCTCGAGCTGCAGTCTGAGCTTGCTGACTGGAGCTCATGTTTGAGTCTCGAGCTTCTTCTCACTTACCTTTTCTTCAGTGAACACCAGCCACAATATGGATTCCTCGACTGGCTGCACTCGCGGCAAGTTGCGTGCTGGCCACAGTTGTGAGTGGGCACCTTCATCACCTGCATGAGATTCAATGTTTTTCGGTTCAGTTACGTGCCAGTTTGGCGTTAGTTTACTTTTCATTTTGTGTGTAAAGTGTGTGAGAGAGTTCAGCTTGTGTATGGGTCACATTGGAGAGAATTGGACATGCCAAAAAGTGTGCGCCCAAACAGCACACTTCTGCTATCTATTTGTATCAGTATTTGTCTTTTGTTTTCCGCTCTTTGTGGCTCGAATATTTCGAAATCCCAATTCTTTTCTCGCTTTGTTTTTGCTCTCGTGCTTTCAACAAAACACGAGCCGCAAGGTGCAAGCAGTAAGCAGTAAGCAGTAAGCAGCAAGGAAGCCGCAAACGAGCAGCGGCCAGTCCGAAGCTAGTCTGCCGGAATGCTACTTTGCACCGCACGGCCGCTTCCTGTCCGACTGGCCAGCCTGCACATGCAACCATATGGCGCCGGTCACGAGCAGCGCCGCCACACACAGTCTGCGGGGGCGCCTTGCCAGAACTGGACGCTCGACTTTGTTTGGGGGCGCAATTGATGTCATTATATTGTTATGCGGCGGGCGCCTCCAAACTGCGTGGGGGCCACGCTTTTCGGTCTCCTTTGGGTCTCCTTAGGGCGCCCAAAAGCGTGGCCAAAGAAGCAGAGTTTGGCGCTTTGGGTTCTTTCCGCAAGCCGCAAGAAGCGCCGCAAGAGAAGCGCCCCAAGAGAAGCCAAACACAGACTGTCTGTGGCGGCCAAATCGCCACAGTCCAACTGGCTCCCCTTTTGGCCGCCTCACAACTGGGCTGGTTTGGTCGCCAACTCAGTGGCACAATTCCACAATGGAACAGTAGCTCACCAACTCAGTGGGAGCAGAAAAGAGAAAAGAGAAAAGAGAAAAAGACTGCCGTCTGCTAATGGGGCTCCATTAGCGCGCTCCATTTCCATTTCCATTTCCATTGGCCAGAAGCAAGCAGCCAGCAACCAGGTAAAAGAGCTGCCAGCAAGTAGGACTGGCTGCTCTCCAGCTTCTCGTCGATTCATTTTGGGCTGCATCTGGCGGACTCTAAGGAGAGCTGTTTTGCTCTGCGAAAGAGTGGGGCCAATTGCACGCTCGCTCGCTTGTGGCCGCAAAGCAATGAGGCGCCAATTGATCTGCACCAGTGGAGCGCCGGCCAAACCGCTTCGAACCCTAAGGGCAGTTTGTGTCTCCAGTTCAAGCGCCAGATTGGCCGCCAGCGAGTGAGGCTCGTTGCTGAGGCTCGTTGCTGGGCCCATTGTGACAGTGTGAAATGGAGAAGGTGGCCCCAAGGTGAGCAGAAGCGGAGGACAAGGAGAGGAAGAGGAGGAAGAATTCCTTTGGCCAAGGCGAAGAACTGCCCAAGCACTGCTGCTGCTGCTGCTGGACTGGTTAGGTTAGGTTAGGAAGAAGAAGCGCCGAATGGAAAAGGTGGAAAATTTGTTGGCCAAGTTTGGGCCAGAGACAAGGAGGAGGAAGAATTGAAATGCATTGGAGTGAGAGAGAGAGAAATGGAAGGCGAGTAGTTCTGGTCTCTTTTGGTAGGAAATTTGGTAGGAAACCAAATTTCTCTTCGCCAATTTCGGAGGCCAACTTGCAAATGTATTCACACACACAGTCAGCAGGAAAGCAGGCCCACAAGAAGGGCAGAAGAAGCGCAGGAGAAGCAGACTCGAAGGAGGCAAAAGAGCAGAGGAACAAGGCGCTCTGAATGCCATCAGGCCGGATGGTCAGCAGCTCCTGTTTGCCACTCGGCGCCTCTTTGACGAGCGCCAACACATCAAGAGCAAGCGGCGGACAAGCAGCGGCAAGTAAGAAGCAAGAAGCAAGAAGCGGATAACAGTTAGCAGTTGGCCAATGGAAAATGGGAAATGGCGTATCCATTTGAGGAGGTGAAATCGAACTGGGGCGACAAACTGCTGCCAATGGGCTCTGGTTGGAAATGGGCCCAATTGGAGCTGCTGGCCAAATGTTGGGCGCCCGCAGCCTAAGGTTAGGCGCAAGGCAAGGGCAAAGCAAGCGCAAAACAAGCCAGAAGCAAGCGCCAAACAAGCGCAGTGCTGCTCAAAGTTGATGCACAGACCAGTGAAGAGCAATAAAAATGGCCATAAGCAAATGCGGGCCGCCCTTTTCTCTTCTGGCTCGTGCTCGATCGGTGTTTCTGGCGCGCACCAAAACCAGTTGCTCGTGTGATCTACTTGAATGAATTTCAATTCCAGTCTCAAACCCCAACTTTGCACTGAGAAGCAGCCCCAAAGAGTGTCTCTGAACTGGTTCGCAAGCATCGCTTGTTCTCCTCCGTGTTGTTTTTCTTCCAATTGGCGTCGATTGAGCTTTCTTTGGTTCTCCTTTGTGGAACAAAATTCGGGGAAAATTGGGAGAAAAATTTCCAAATTTCAAAAATTTTCTCAATTTCCACAATTTCCACAATTTGGCCTCGAGCTGGTCGAGTCCAATTTCCAGTGGGAGTCTGCCAACTGTTGCAAGAGCAGCAGAGAGGCCACAGTGGAGGCCAAAATGGGGGCGCTCCTTAGCTGCGGCCAAATGGAGCCAAATGGAACCAAATGGAAGCCAAATTTGGACCCAAAATGGACTGGCGCTGAGGAGAAATGAAAGAGAGCCTCAAGTGCAGTGTCAACTCGACTCGGATGGAGCCCAATTGGAATTGGAGAATGGATTCTCTACCATTCAAATCTGTGAATTTGCAATCTGCAAAGCCGGAATTTGAGCCGCTTCTTCGCCTCTTGAGGTTTAGAGCAAACAGAGAAAGAAAGTAAAAGAGAAAGAAAAGAAGATCCGTGTCAACACATTCTCCTCTTTTTGCCACAACTCGCACACACAAATCTCGTTGGAACGCACTCAAAAGCTCTCATCATCCCATTGGCCTAAGCTTATTTGCAGCCTAAGTGGCTTGTTCGCGCGCCTTTTCGCCTAATCTGCGGCCTCAGTTTGCGGCTTCAGTGCGTGCTGCTTGCCCTTTTGGGTCTGCCTTCCCCTTTGGATCATTGGCTGCCTTTGGGAGGCCGCAGAGCTAAGGGCTGCAGACGAGCGCAAGTGATTGCGACGCTCATTTGCGCAGCTAATTAGAGGCCAGAATTAGGGGCTAGCTCGTGTTGGTGGAAACCGAATTGAGGCGCCTTCAAGTGAGGTGAGACCGCAGACTGTCTGTGGGGCCTCTTGCTGGCTATCTTGCACAGACAGTCCAGCTTCTGAGGGCAGTTTGTGGCCACTCGCCGATCGAGCAAATCGTCCAACTGCAACTGGGCGTTGCGGCAGATTGGGGCCAGCAAATGCTTGTGGCGATTCTCCGATGCTTGTGGGCCGTGTTTCCTGCCGCAGACAGTCTGTGGCGGCGGCCAGTTGTTGGTGGGCGAGCAAAGTTGGCCCAGCAAAGCGCAAAGCGTGGCCGAGCGCGAGCGTGAAAGTGCGGCCACTGAACGAGCACACTTTTCGCTGCAACTTGAAATTCCGACACTTTGGCCTCGTCCCAAACGGAAGCTTGCGAGAAACTGGCAGCCAAACTGCGAGGAGACCAGAAAAGTGTGGGCGCGAGTTGGGCGGCCAGTTGGCGGCGAGCTGAGGCCAGACTGTGGTGGCAGAGGCAGAGGCAGAGACTGAGACTGAGAGTGGCATGAGGAGGAGGCGCCAAAGAGGAAGAAATGAATGAATTGTTTGGGGCGAAATTGCTGAATTGAAACTGCTGGGCTGAAACTGCTGCAAGGCCGCCTCTTCGCTTCGAGTTGTGGAGTTGTGAAGTTGTGGAGCTTTGCAATGGCGAGAATTGAGCAGAATTGAGAGGCAGTTTGTTGTGCCCAATTGGCGCCCAATTTGGCGCCACGAGCGACACATTTTCTGCTTGCGGTTTCACGCAAAAGGCCCCTCCTTGTCACTGGCAGATGACACCAAACCAACCGAGTTACTGTTAGTGTTCGTGTTCTTGTTGTTGTTGTTGCTAGTCTCGAATGTTGTTCCTCTTCTTTCGGCCATTCAAAGTTCTTTGAGCCGGCGAGCAAGTTTCCAGTTTGCAGGAGTTGTTGTTTCTTTTCCAGCTTGCACTTCTTTCACTTGGAAGCTTTGCACTTCTTTCACTTGGGAGCTTGTAAATGGTAGCTCGCCTGCGTGAAGTTGGCCGGAAAGTGTGCACACTGGACGGCCGCTCATTAGTGCTCGAGATGCGCCCCACACGAAGCAGTGCAGTTGGGCAGACAGTCTGCACAATAATGCAACCCGAGACCTTAGGGCGAACCAAAGCTCAGACCTTAGGGCAACCCAATGCGGCCTTTGCTTTACACGCAAATTCTCAGCTCAGAGCAAAACACAGCAGCACAACACAGCAGTGCAGAGTGCCCAAAATAGCAGCAACAAGGCACAAGAGACGCTCATTAGAAGCTCCAATCAGCTCGGCGCCAGATTCCATTATTATTTTGCAATAAAACAGGACAATCAGCGGCGCACAAAGGAAGCTTGTCGCTCGTTAAATTGGGCCCAAGTGGAACCAAATGGAGGCCAACTAATTCGGATTGCAAAAGCGGGCTCCTTTTGTGCCTCCTTTTTGCGCCTCTGGGACATTGTGCAGTCTCGTGTTGTTTCTCTCTTACTCTGTTTTCCTGAGACTAGCCGTTGGAACCTCTGAAATTTCTGCGATTTCTGCAATCTCTGCTGTCGCCTCCTCCTCGCCTTCCGGCCGTCCTAAGGAGCCTAAGGAGCAGAGGTGGCGACAGACAAGCAGAGATGCAGAAGCACGCTTGAAGCGAGCAAAATAAAAGCGACCAAAATTGGAGCAAAATGAGAGGCAAAACAAAGCATCAAAGCTGCTCGAATCGAGTAAACTCGACACTTACCTTGTAGGGAGTGGCCGCAATCAAATGGTTGCCTGAGGAGTGCAAATGCAGATCGCTCAGAATGGCGTTCGAGCTGTCCAGTTGAGTGTCCTCAAATTCGAAGGCACTGGTTGCATTGTCCAGCAGAATCTGTTGGTTCGTGTTGAGCGCGTTTTTGTGTGCAGATTTGGTGTATTTTTGGTCCAAATTCGGCACAGTTTTGGGCAAATTTTGCACAGTTTTCGGCGCAGATTTGGATGCAGTTTTGGGAAGAGAAAGAAGAGGGAATGAGATTTGTATTAGTTTCTAGCTCTAGTTTCTGGCAAATCTTTCACTCTAGTTCCTAAACATTGCATTTGCGAGCAAGCAAGCAAGCGAACTGCAATGTCCAACAAATCAAACTGCGCCAATTGGTCTGACTGGCTCATTTTGGGCCGCCAATCAGAGTTGCTTGTTTGCTCATTATCGCAACTTGTTTGGCGCGCTTCTTTGTTTCTTTATTTCTTTATTTGGCCGCCACTTTGGCCCAATTTTGTTCTAGTGAAGCAAAGTTCAACTGGAACTCGAACTCTAACCTCAACTGGAGCTTTTGCTCGAACTTTAACTCCAACTCGAACCACAAGCAATCTACCGCAATCTCCAGCTCCCAATCCCACTCTCTGGCCCTCGCAACTTCCACCAAGACCGTCTCATTTCGGCCTAGCTTGCCAGCCTTCAAAGTGGCCCCAAACTTATCGAGTTGTGTGTGTCTTGGTGTGGCCACACTCACTCTCAGGCCGCTCATTTGCCTGTCTCTCTCTCTCTCTCTCGCTGTCTATCCACTGGCCTTTTATGCAGACAGTCTGTGTGTGCAGATTGATGACCGGAAGTTGGCCAATAAGTTGGGGAGAAAACTCGTTGGCTGCCCTTAGGACTAGTGTGCGAGTGAGTTGCTCTCTTTCTCTGCGTGTGGGTGGGCCCCTCTGGGTGTCTGTTGTTGGAAAAGAGTCTTTGCACTGGTTCCTCTTTTGTCTTGTCCGAATCTAAATGTCGGCCAATAAAATGCGCTCGCTTGTTTGTGTTTGTGTTTCTGTTTGTGTTTCTGCTTGTGTTTGGGGCGCGCAAACAGGCCACACACACACTCAGCCAGCTTGGCGAGATTGGCAAGCTGGGTGGTCCAAGGGCAGTTCGGAAGCAAGGCAGTAGAAGCGAGGCAGTTTGGAAGCAAGAAGGAGAAGGAAAACAAGCAGAAGAGTTGATCTAATTAAACGCGCTGGCCGCAACATCACTTTGGGTTGCCTTTTCGCGCGCGCTCCATTTGCGCCCACACTCAAGCCGCCCACTAAGGACAAGCAGCGCCAACTAGCCACAGACTGTCTCTGGCCCAGATTTCCACCAGTTGACCAGCCAAATAAACTGGACACAGCAAGCTCTCAAGTTGCCGTGTGAGAGACCCTGAGCTTCCTCGGCAGCTCGCTTGCCCGCCGGCTGACCTTAGGATCCTTAGTGGGCCTCCATCGAGCTCCCGTAATCACATTATTATTATTATTATTATATCTCTGCCATGCTTCTAGTCTGTAGAGTCTAGTCTCTAGAGTCCACTGCTTCTGGGCTGCCCTTCCGGTGGCCCACAGCTCCCAACTGGCTTCCTCACTTCTCCTCCAACTTGGCGAGCTTATCAGACGCCCGCTAGAAAGCTCGCCAGCTCGCCAGTGGCCAGCCCAAACTCGAGTAATGGCGCCGATAATGGGCCTTGGCAGCGAGCTGGCTGGCTGGCTGACTGGCCGGCCCACTTCCGGTCGGCTTGGCTGGCAGACTGTGTGTGGCGATTGAATAGGCAAATCAATGGGCGAGTTTGGGGGGCTAGTCTGTGGGACCCTAAGCGTGGCTGCAAAGACTGCAAAAGACGCCCAGAAGCACAAACTCCAAGTCCAACTGCTCTCTTGCACTTCCTCTCGTCCCAAACAGCAGCCCAAAGCTAGACCTTGGGGCGAGAAGCGACCGGAAGTGGGGACACAATGCGGCAAAATGGGCGCCCTTTCTCAGTTGGTGAGCTGGTGGTTTGGTGCACAGAAGGGCAAACTTTGGGCTGGAAACGGCAAACTTGGAGCTCCAAGTTTGCTCTTTTCGTTTCGTCCAGTTCGCACAGTTTCGACTTGGGACTTAGGACTTTTCTGAGAGACAACCTACGGCGATCCATTTCTACTCATTCCTGTCCATTTCTGCCCATTTTCACTCCCTTGCTGTGCTTCTCCTCGAAAAGCGCAGTCGAATTGCAGCCAGACCTTGGGGCCACTTTCTTGCCCATTGGAAAGCAGCTCGCAGACACAAATTTGCAGACAAACTCGCGCAAGTCGAGCTCCAATTTGGCTCAGCTTGGCCCAACGGTCAAGCTGTCTGTCTGACTAGCAAACGCGCGCCACTCAGACCAAATGGGGCCAGTTCTGCCGGCTGGCCACTTCCGGCGCGTGCAGAACTGAGCTAGTGAGTGGAAGAGGAGCACGAGCAGACGGAGCTTTGGGCGCGCTGGGCCGACAACTGTTGGCTGCACGCCCAGAGCTGCACAACAGTTGCAGTCCATTGCAGCAAGCAGCTTTTGCAATGGACTTTGCAATGGCAGAGAGACTGTGTTCGGGATGGAGCAACGAAGAGAAGCAGGAAGAAGCCAGAGTGCAATTCAATTAGTTTGCTGCTCTGGGCGGCGCCAATCACTTTGCAGCGGCCGAAATGGATCGGCCAGTTTTCCTGTTCCTTTTCCTTTTCCTTTTCTGGTTGGCGCGCGCAACTGCAAAAGGCAACTGCAAAATGGGCCCAGTTGGTGCCGCTCGTCGAGCGTCGAGCGTCGAGCGTCGACTGGCGACTGGCGAGACGAGCAGGCCGGCCAGTTCGCTCGTCTGGCAAGACAAGGCCAGACAAAAGGAGGAGCCAAAGGTGCACCGGAAGGAGCAGGCCTCAGGGTGGCTCGTGGCACCTGGAAGGGAGTCTCTTCCGTAATTGATGAAGGCGCCACGAGGCTAAGGAGCTGAGGCGCTGGGGGGCAACGCGCGAGACAGTCTGCCCTTAGGAGTGGCAACTGGCAGGCAGCGACTGGCTGGAAGGTGGCCGCTTTCTGCTTCGAAAATGCCTGTCCGAAGGAGGCGGAAAACAATGAGCGGCGAGCTTGGCAGCCGACAGCTTCCAGTGGCAGAGCCAGTTGGGCGAGTGTCTGTCTTCCTGGGCAGACAGAAAGGCAGAGAGTGAGTGAGAAAGGAAGAGAGACGGCTGAGAGTCTGCCTCTCAGGCAGACAGACGCACAGACAGACGGACAAGAAAGGCAGAACTAGAAAGAGAAGAAGAAGTGGAAGAAGAAGAAGAGGGAGACAATCTGATTGGAGTTTGATGTCAGAAAAGGAGACAGAGAAATGTGTTGCCATCTGTTTGATGTGGCGCCAATTTGGTGTCGGGCAGCAGAGGCGAAAAGAAAACTGAGAAGAAGAAGCAGAAGCAGAGCAGAGTGGCCACTTTTTGGCCGTCGCAATGTCGCAGGAGATCAAAATCACACACGCGCGGACAGTGCTCACTAGAGACTGTAGTGAGTAGAGACTTCAGACTACAGACTACAGACTAGAACAGGCTAGAGACTGCCGCTCCAGAGTGGCCTCCAGTGTGGCGCCAGAGCTAAGTGACAACAAGAGGTCGGCCCTTTCCACTTGCCGCTTCATTGGCCAGTGTGTGTTCCACTGGCAAGCTCGAGTGCAGCTTCTCTCTGATCTTTGCTCCAATTCTGCCTTCTCAGCTGCTGGCCACTGGAACCACCAAATGCTCAGCCACCACTGAGCGTCGCCCACCGGCACTCAATGGAAATGGACCGAGCTCTGTCCATTGAGCGGTGGCCAAACAAGCGCGACAGGAGACATATTAGCTGCCTGCTCGGCCAGTCACAGACACACGAGTCCAACTCTTCTCTTCTCTTCTTCTCTTCTTCTCTTCTTCTTGCCGCTTTTTCCGCCTTCCGCTCCTTCTCAGCTCCAGTCTGCTCTTCTCACTCTTCCTTTTCTGGGCCATTTTCGAGCCTTATTTAGACGGCGAGCTCGAGACAAGCTAGATCCACTTCTTGCACCTTTCCGGCAACGAAAATGGGCCCCAAATTGGCGCCAGTTTGCCCACGAGGCTCACACTTGCAGGAGCATTGTTTCCGCTCGGGGCCAGCTGGACCCGCCCAGAGGAGGCCCACTAATGAGGCTCCGCCCATCTGGACGGATTCTTAGCAGTTGTGGACCCTCAGCCTTTGCGGATCCTTAGCAGTTGTGGATCCTCGGCAGTTGCAGACAGTTCGACTCAATTTTTGGCAGACAGTCTGGGGGCCTGCGAAAGATTGGCCCAACTTGAGCTCACTTTCGTGCAGTAAAAGCGCACAAGTGGGCGCCAGTGGCCAGACATCAGTGGTTGTCACTGGGCGGCCGAGGTGCCAGTTGCATTTGGCGCAGAATGAGCGAGTGGGCCTGCAAGTGCTGGGCCGAGCACTTGTCTTGGTTGGCCAAAAGTTGGTTGTGTGTGCAAAGTGTGCAAATGTTGCTCTGCCACTTGGCCGCCGTCTTGCTGGCCCACTTTGGCCCCCATTGTTTGGGCGCCACTTTGATTGGCGTGAGCTGGCGCCTCTCAGTTCGCGGCCAACCAATTCGCTTCCGGGAAATGCTGCTCGTCGACTGCCAGCGAGCCTTGCTTGGCAGACAAGCAGCGCTGCTTGAAGGCTGTCTGGCCAGAGGAAGAGAGAGAGAGAAAGAGAGAAAGAGCCAAATTGCGCCCCACAGACTGTCTGTATGCGAGCTGGGCCAGCAGGCCAGTGTTGTGACGGCTCGCGCGACCACTGGCCAGCAACTTGCCAGCGACGTGGACGCGCCGCCCACTCGCAACTCATTAGCGCGAGCGTCTTGCCAGTGCCACTCGGGCGGCCACTTGTGTCTGCTGGCTCGTGTTGTTTTGTTGTCGCTGCTGGCCATGCACACTACTTGCGGGCGGCCACAGTGCACACCACTGGCCGCCCGTGCGCGATATAGATAATAGCCTTAATGTGATTAGACGCCGAGCTGCCAGCCGAGAGGACGAGCAAGACGAGCGAGCTAGCGAGCGAGAAAGGCGCCAAAGCCGAGCGGCGAGCTTGGCGAGCTTGACGAGCGCGAGCTGGACGCAAGCTTGTCTCTTGTGTCTGGGCGGCTGGGGGCGCTTGAGGTTGCTGCAGAGAGCAGTAAGCCGGCCTGACAGAAGACTCAAGAGGAGGCAGAGGCAGAGGCAGACAAAGGAGGCGGACCTGCAGAAGGAACATGCTGAGCGAGGGGCGACCAGTGGCCGAGTTTTGGGTGAGTTGAGGACGAATTGAGGGCCAGTTGTGGGCAAAGAGGCGACACTGGCGCGCGATTGGGGCCGCATTTTAATCCGCAGCGAGCGAGCGGCGAGTCGCAAAAGACGCAAGGCAAAAGACGCACTGTCTTCTGGCCCACAAGACAACGCTCACCAAGAGACAAAGCTCACCAAGAGCACACAATTGGCGCCAACTACAAACTGGGCCCATTTGAATTCGGCCGCCGTGCTGCTCGACTTTCCTTGCTGCTCGTCTCTGTTCGTCTCTTCTGGCTGCTGGCTGCTGCTTGCCGCACGTCCAGCGTCCAGCATTCAGCATTCAGCATCCAGCGTCCAGCGTCCAGCTTTGAGCTTTGGGGGAGCCTTTGGGGTCTTTTCCGCCGCTGAGAAGGCGCTGCAGAATGCAGAAGACGGCCAAAGACTGCCCAAAAGACGCCGCTCGCCAGACACACAATTGGGCCAAGAGCTTGGGAGCAGCAAACTTTTGCTTAGCGAACACGCGCCGTCTCGCCAGACCAAGTTTGTGGCCCGCAGTCTAGGCGCCTCTTCAGCTTGCGACTCGAGCTGGTTCGGGTGGGGCGCAAACTGGCCAAGTGGGGAAATGGAAGTGGCGAAAAAATGATGACCGTTGGCCTGCAGAGGCGCCCTGCAGAATGCAGAATGCAGAGTGCGGACTGCAGACTTGCGGGAAAGCAGAAGAGCAGCAAAGGAGCAAAGGAGCAAAGCGGCAAGACGTCTGCTCGTCGTGCACACAACAATTGGAGGCCAGAAAACCTGCTGACTCATGCAAATTGTGCTTCTTTGTTGGCCAACCAGCTCGCCTCTGTGCTCTTCTGCGAGTTCTCCACAAAAAGGCTGCTGACGGCCACTGAGCAGCAAAGAAGAGGCGCCAACTGACCAGCAGAGGAGAGAGCTGCGCTTGCATCGATCTTGGCGGCCAGCGAGCTCTAATGGTGGCCCGGCCAGTGGACGGCGGGCGATCATTACTCTTGCAGGGCTGCACCGGAAACAGACAGAGGGGCCAACACAGACTGCCGCCACAGACTGCTGCTAGGCAACTAAACTGAACTGGGGCCAAATCGGGCTGGCCGCGAGCCGCACCTGCCCTCTGGCATTGGGCCTTTGGGTAGCTTGAGAGGAGGCGCCCCGCAGGCTAATCGATCATTTGCGGGCCGCTTTTTGTTGGGCCGCCTCTTCATGTGTCTGGCCGGCTGATGCGGACGGTCAGACACGGCAGCTGAGGAGGACTTGCTTTGAGGAGAAAAGGCCGCCTGTTTGGAAAGGAACTGGCCAGCTAGACACGCAGCTTCTCGCCCACTTTTTCTCGCCCACTTTCTCTCGACGACTTTTCTCCACCTTTTTCGCCTCTCTTCTTGGGCCCCCTCTTCTTCTCGCTCAATGGACGAGCAGTGGGCGCCAGAGACCAGGAGAGCAGGACACTAACCTTCTGGCGGCCTAATCTCGGGCCGCAAATCTGCGCCCGATGAAAAGGCCGATGGAGAGAGATTGGCGCCTGTTCCTCTGGCAAGACAGTCTCTGGGCGAGAGTGCGAAAGTTGCCAACTTTTGCTCCAACTTTGCCAACTTCCAACATTGCTGCATGACTCCACAACGCGCAACTCGACCACCCAAGTCGACCAGTGGGCCCAGTTGTCATCGCTTTTCATTTTCATTTTCATTTTCGCCTTCATCCTCCTTCACTCAGGCGCCTCTTTTTGCTTCTTTTCGCCTCTCTTTTCGCCTCTCTTTTCGCCTCTTTGCGGCCGGGGAATTGCGCCCAACGAGTGGCGCCTCTCCCGCAAAAGCAAGAGGCGGACAGCTCGCAAAAGTCTAGCACTTTCCAGAGGCAGACTTTGGCGAGATTGCGCGGCCCTCAAGTGAGCGCGAGCGAGCCAAAGACGCTCCTCCTGCTCCTCTCAAGCCGCAGCTCTTCCGCCGGGCCGACACTTTGGACACTTTTCCTGGAGAGGCCGCCAAAGAGACGCCAACCAGGAGCCAACCAGGAGCAGTCTTCAAGGTCGTGTTGGCCCAGCGGGCGAATTAGTTGCTCGCTGAGGCTTGTCAGCAGCTCGCCACTAGCTCGCCAGTGACTTGCCGGTGACTAGCCAAGCTCAGGCCAGCCAGAGACAGTGGTCGGCAAGCTGATGCGGCGGCCAAAGAGGAGTGAAAAATGTCAGCAGAGACAGAGAGAGAGAGAAGGGCCACAAAGTGGCCGCTCATTCGCCTCCACTTTGCCGAGTTGTCTCTTTGGGGGACAATTTTCCCGCGAGTCTGTCTGGCGCTCGCTCGCATCTCATTGAGCTCATCGAGTGGCCACCAAAGCGACGAGACCTAAGCAGAGGCGAGTCTGTGCGCCGAGAAGATGGCCAAATAATTGGCCGCAAAAATAATCGGCCTTCTTCTGGAAGCTTTTTTCCCTTGTTTTCCCTCCATTTTGGCCCTCTTTGTGTGCCCAAAGTGTGCCCAAAGGAGGACTATCATCGCCCTAAGAATTGCCTTCAGAATGGCGTTCAGCGCGTTCACCTCGTCTAGCTCGTTCGGCTTGTCTGGCGCTCCTGTTCGCGTCTGAGAAGGATCAAGAAGGAGCCTTTTCGCTCGTCTCAGTGTCGAATTGGCGCCTCGAGAGTTGTCACTGAGCTCACGGGCGTCAAGCTGGCGATGAGGAGCTCGCGAAACGAGATGATTGCCCTCAGCTGAGAGTGAGCTTCTTTGATTCTTGCAAATTTTCGCCATTTTTCACAAGAAGGGCTGAAAAAGCAGCCCATTGGAGTGGCAAAGCAGTGCAAAGTTGGGGGCGCCTGAGAAGCGCCTCTTCCTCACAGGCAGACTGCGAGCTGCGGACTGTGAGCGGCGCTTGAAAGCTGCAGACTGTCTGCGTGGAATGGGTTCCCATGGACCACAGACTGTGGCAGGTTTGCCTTGACTTCTGTTCTGTGAGCAGTCCTTGTTGCAGGTCGGCCGCTTGGCATGCGAGATGGACATCAGACGGGCGGTTCTGCAGCGCCAACGAGCAGCTACGAGCAGCTACGAGCAGCCCGCAAGCAACTGGCCGCCGCCACACACGAGCCAAGGCCGCACAGGAAGGAAGCCAGTTGGTTCTTTGCCCCTTTTGGCGCCCACTCGGCCGCAAATCTGGAGCCTGAGGATGCATTGCACTGGCCCAGACTCAAAATGGGGCAGTCTCAATGGCTGAATGGCTGAATGGCTGAATGGATGCTTGGATGCTTGGATGATGGACCATTGGGCTGGGTGGCGGCGTTGCTCTCTCGCTTGCCAGAGAGAAACGTCAGACTAGGAAGAGGAGGAGCAGCCATCAAGTCGGCTGCTAAATTGGTTTGGGGCAAAAATGAGCATCGGTCACAGGGGACAAGCGGCGGCAGTTGAGCTTAGTGAGAGACGCTTGAACTGAGCGCGAGAGCAAAGACAGCGCTCACGAGTGGACAGAGATAATCACAGGTTGGCCGCCGGTGCTGACCAGTTGTGTGTGGGCCACACACACACACACACACAACTCGGCCCACTGTTTGTCCAGCTCTTTGGGGCGCTTTGGTGGCCGAGCGGCAAGTGGACAGTGGGCAGAGAATCGGGCGCCCTGACAGCTGCCAGCCAGCCAGCCAGCAAGCGAGCCACGCGGAGGCTCAGCTTGGAGGTGGCTCGCCGCCGGGCCATTATCTCAAATGAGAGGCCACTTGCACTTGCAGCAGTTGCAGTTCCACGTCCAGTTGCACTTCCAGTTGCGCAAACACGCGCCAAAGTGGGAGCCGAATGGGCGGAATTGGCCAACCGGTGGAGCTTAGGTGCGGGCGCATCAATCTGGCCTGGCAACATCCACGTGCCACTGGCCAGCCCAAATTGAGCCGCTCGGCCAGCTCACTTTGGCCCGCACACAAGATCTCAGGTTAAATAAATTTTCATACCACTGGCGCAGCTAAGCCGCCGAGCTGAGCTTTCCAGCGAGAGTCTGAGACTGCTGCTTCGAGACTGGCTCAGTGAAGCCAAGATTGAAGAGTTCAAGTTGGGCTCAAGTAGAGCTCAGGGGCGGCGGCCAGTCGCTGGCTGAAATAGGAGCCAACACGTGTGCGAGGCGACAGGCGACACAAGTGGCCATCCTCGACTGCAATGGGGCGCGTTAATTGGATGCTGGCCCGCGTGGAACACTTGCACTTGCACTTGCACTTGTGTGTCCAAGTCGCGCGGCCACTTGAGCTTGGGAATGGAGTCTGCTTCTGGCGGTTCTTCTCCTTGGCACTCGCAAGCTAAGCTCAAGCTCAGGCTCGAGCTCAGGCGAGCCAAATGGGCCAAATGGGCGAGATCTCATCAAAGTCAATGAATTGGCACGCAATTAAACCTGAGCCTTCGTTTTGCGCTCGTTTTGCGCTCGTTTGGCGGATTGGCCATTCTCTGACTGGCTCGCGTTGCTTGCCCACACCATTGCCTTGCAGCATTGCCCTGGACAGCGGCAAGTGGTCTGCAGTGGAACAAGACAGAGCTCTGCTTTGCTGTTCTCTGTTGTTCTCGCTTGTTGTTCGGCGCCTCCTCTTCTTGTGAGGCGACTCACAAGAAGGCGGCGTCTTGTTCTCGGCCGAGCAACACAAGACTGTGGACACAAGCAGGTCCAAGGCTGAAGGCGGAAAGCTGAAAGCGAGCAGAAGAAGAAAGAGGAAAGCAGAAAGCAGAAAGAGGAAAAGGCAGAGACGCGAAAGATGAAGGCGACTTGCCGGCGAGAAAGCTCGCAGCTTTGGAGGCGCCAAAGAGAATGGCAAACAGAAGAGAAGAGAAGAGTGGAGACAGTGTCACTTGGCACTTGCGGGCTGCTCTTTGGGCTGTCCTTTGGGCTGCTTTGAGCTGCTCAAAAGGCCTTTGGGCTAGACGAAAGGCCGAGGCAAATCTCCAATCAATTGGGCACATTTCACATTCGCGAGTCGCGTTTGAGCTCGCGACTTGCAGACAACGAGGAGCAGCAGCTTGGGACACACAAGCCCAGACAAAACAAAAGGAGGAAAAAAGGCTAAGCAGTTGCACTTGCAACCAACAGACTTGCACGTTCGTCTGCAGCTCGCCAATGCGGCTCGCCAATGGAGAGCAGCAGTGCTCCAGTTTGGGCGAGCTTGTCTCTGAAGAGTGTTGCACTACTGTGCCAAAATCACGAATGAAGAGCTCGAATGGGCTGCCTCTCAGCTGGTTGGCGCTGGCTAGCCGCCCGGAGCTAAGGGCGAGCCATTGAGCCATTGAGCCAGTGGGCCAGCGAGCCAGTTTGCCGTTGCGAGCCGATTTGGTTGCACACTCTGCGCCACGCCCACCAGTCCTAAGGGCAAACGAGCGAGCGCCAAGTGAGAGTGTGGACGTGCTACAGTGGCCAGCAAGCAGCAGTGGAGAGAAGTGTATAATTCTGGCAGATTTGGGCCGGCGACTAGCTCGCCGCAAGAGACTGCTGGCGGACTAAAGTGAGCAAGACTGCCACTGGCTGCTCACTTGGCTGCTCAGTTTGGCCGAGCCTAAGGGGGGCCCCTTTGAGTTTGAGTGGAAGTCTCCAGACGGAAGCAGCTCGAATTTCCAAGTGAAAGGCCCGAATTGCGTGCACAATTTCGTCACATCACTTGGGGATTGGGCGCCGAAAGGCGAACAATATTGCGCCCAAGCAGCTCTGTTTTAGCATTCTGTTTGCCTTCCTCTTGGCAGAGCTGCTCTTCCTCTCTCTTTGCTTTTTTACAACAATTGCAGCAAAATTTGAGCGTGCGTCTCCAAATTTCAATCAATCATCTTAAATTGTGCCGCTCGGTGGCTGCCAGCGAGCAAGTAAAGAGGCAAGAAGGCGAGCAAGCGAGCAAGAAAGCGAGCGACAAGCCGACTGGCTCTCTTGGCTTCTGCCTCTTCTACTGCAGAGAAGCTATGGTGCCATTTCTCGGCGTTTAATTTGCCGCCAGCTCGGACAGTGGACAGAGAAATGAGCAGTCCAATGGGCGTTCTTTGGAGGCAAAGCGAGAGGCTCGCATGCAGCCCCCCACTTGTTCCCAAATGGGCGTCCCCAAGCAGGAATTTGGGGCCGCTTGAAGAGGAATTCGGCTGCTCGAGTTGAGCTTGTGTGGGGCCACAGATTGCCCTCAACTGGCGAGCTTTCTCTCTCAGTGGAGGCCGAGAAAAAAGAGGGCGCGCCCCAGAGAGTCTCAGGCTTAGAAGGCTAGTTCTTGGACTTGGAGAGGCGCAATTGGGCGCCGACTGAACGTGGTGGACGTGCTTTCTAAATAAGTCACGCGCGGCGGCAAATTGGCGCTCCACTGCAAGAAGAGGGGGCGCGCAAAACAATCCTCGCCAATTGAGACCTTGAGCGTCTCTTGGGCGCCGATTGGAGCCAAAGAGGCGCCCCCAAGAGAAGTGCTTCCTGAGGGCAGGCGCGTGTTAGACTAGAGTGCCCAAAGAGTTGGATATTTCGGCTCATCGAGAGGCGGCCGCCATGGAGAGCCAGTGGGCGTGCATAGGGGACCTAAGGTTGGCCGCCGTGTCAGCTGTTCGAGTGTTTTCTGGCCGAGCTGGCCAGAGAAAACACTTGGCGAGACGGCGGAAAGAAGAGAAGCTCTCCTCTTTCCGCCGTCTAGCTAGTCGGAGAGCTAGTCTCGGACTCAGAAGGCAGGAGGCGCAATTGGTCAGAAGGCCAGAAGAAGAGTTGGAAGCCAGAGACTAGGGTAGGCAGAGTGCAAGCAGAGTGCAAGACGCGCAAAGGGGCCCCAAACCATTGTTGTTGCGTCCGCTCGACTGGTTAATGCTAATAAAAGTTGCCCCAAAGTGGCGGCTTTGCTCAGCTGCTGGAGAGCTCAAGGGGGAAGAGAGCAGAAAAAAGGGCGACAAGGCAAAAACAAAGCGCACGACGGAAGGAACAAAAGCGAGGCCTCCTTTTGGGCCCCCACACGAAGCAGCTAGTTTACTATGTAAACTGTCTCGTTTGCCAGTCGCCAAACCAGCTCGGCCTGCTTGCTGTTTGCCGGCCCTAGTCTCTGGCCCATCACATCGGGAGGCCGCTTTTTGCACTCTGGGCGAAAACTGGCGCCACTCATTGCGCCAGTTTTGGCCAATGCGTTTTGGGCCGCCACTTCCACTTCTCGCTCGTCACTCGTTTCGGCAAGCTGGCCGGCCGCTTGCCGAGTGACGAGAGTTGGTGCCAAAAGGATGGCCCAAAGGATGGCCCAAACGCCGGATTTACATGCAGTGTTTGCCGAGCTCGAACTGGCGCGCGGCAATTCATTACTCGCCTGCTCGAGTTTTCGCCCGGATGTGATTTGCCAAACTGGTGGCCTGGCGCCTCGTGAGCTAGAGGCGTGGCTCGGGAGGCGCCGCGCGACACAAACTGGAGAGAGTGTGTCGTGCTTGCTGGCGGCGAGCTGGCAGAGTGTGGAAATTCGAGAAGGTACCAGAGAAGAGGAGAGGGCAAAAGATGGGCCGCGGTAACAAGAGCGCGCAAACAAGAGAGTGTTGTTCGCGTAAATCAGAGGAGCATGTGTACTGGCAGTTGGCAGCTTAGCGCCGGCCGACTGTTGGCGAGCTTGGAGCTGGCCAGCTCGATGGAGGAGAACAAGCTCGAGAGGAACAAGCTCGAGGGGAACAAGCTTGAGAGGAACAGGGCGACACAATGTTCTCGGCGGCCCAATATCCGGCCAGGTGGCGGCGGACAACAGTGATGGATGGCGCATTCTTTGGGCATTCTTCGGGCAGCCAAAAGGGGCAGCTGACAGGTCGGTTGCGTGTGTAAGGCAGCCGCTTGGAGAGAAGTACAGAAGAGGCCAGTGAAGATATGCAGGAGCTAGAGCAGAGGGCCAGCAGTCTGGATGGGCGACTTGCTCCTCTTCACTTATCTCTTCACTTCACTTCGCCCCCCATCTCCCATCTCTCATCTCTCGTCTCTCGCTGCTTGTGGCGCGCGGCCGCTAAGCTGCAGGAAGCAGCCGCAATGAGTCATCTCGCGAAGGGATTATGATGGCCATCCTTTTGTTTCGGCGTCCTCGTTGCACCAACACGAGAAGGTGGTTGCCTCCTTTGCAGCCTCCTTTGCTGCCTTATTGCCGCCTTCATTCGGCGCTCATTTAGTGGTATAAAATTTCACCAGATAAACGGCGAGCCGTCCAAATTGCGCACCACTGTTTCCACCTTTCCCACCAGAACACCGCCCCACCAATGCACCCTTAATGCAGCCGTTCAATGGCCCAGTCGGACGAGTGGGCCAAGCTGGCCAGCTTGTGGGCGGCTTGTTGGCTGGCCGGCTGACCAACAAGCCGCCCAAGAGAAGAGAGAAGGCGAGAAAAGCCGCCGCCACTCCGACTTGAGCTTAATTATATTTTCGAGCACCCTTCGCCGAGCGGCCACAGTTCGCAGTGGCCAGTTCGTGGTGGCCAGCTCGCAGTGGGCAGCACGCCACCACGAACTGCTGGCCGACACAATGGGCGTCCAGTGGGCAGTGCTCAGAAGAGCTAAGGGCCAGAGGTGGTGGTCGGCGCGGCCTGTCCAGCGGCCTGGCCAGTGGGCCACACGATGATTGCGTGCCGGCCGCCATCCCAACTGCTCATCGGCAGGCCATTAAGTCAATTTGGGCGCCTACTTTGGCTACTTATTATTATCTCGCCGGCTTGGGGCTGGCCTTTGCGGGCGCCCCAAGACGAAGGGTGAGCCTTTGGGGGCCGAGTGGGCGCGCCTCGAGCCCCACTCACTGCATCGTCCAAGCGACTCGCACCGGCGCCTCTCGGACAGCTGTGGGCGCCGCTGACCACTGGCCGCTCGCCTGGGCCGCCCATTGATTTGGCCCCAACGCAAACCGCATTAGTCCATTATGATAATATCGAAACTGCGTTCCTGGCGGGCCGAGAAGCGCATAAATTTCGTCACCAGCGCCTCCTCAGCGGGCGACAAGCGGCGGCAGACAGTCAGCGGTGGGCTCTAGTCAACTAGGACGGTCTCCTCTTCGCCTTTGGCTGCTCCTTGGCGGCGCCTCTCGTTCCATGCGCCGCCGCCGCTCATTAGGGCTCGAGATTGCCATTAGGGTGGCCAAAGTTGGCCAAGTGTGAACTATCTTTCTCTTAGTCTCTCTCTCTTGGTCTCCATCTGAGGCGGCTCGATGAAAAATAATAATCATGATAATCATCGCCTTGAGCCGCTTGTTTTGCCGCCGGTCAGTAATGATCGCACGCGGAATAATGCGTAATAATCGGGGGCCGCATTTTAGTGTGTGGAGGAAGAGGAGGAAGAGCAGGAGAGCACTGGACGAGTGCTGGCCCGCCGGCTGGCACTCTCTCTCTCTCTCTCAGCCAGTCTCTCTGCGTGGCCCATGAGCAGCTCTCGAGAGCAAAGCGCACAGGCCAACAGGAAACACGCAAGGCGCAAACAGGCCACTTGGCCGCAGACAGTCTGTCTCTGTTGGCTATTTGCAAGCCTGGCCAACATTTTGGGCCCCCAATTTGTGGCCAATTTTTTTATATCTCCGGCCGCTTTGGAAATTCGAGCCCCAATTTCACTTCACAGTTTGGACACACAGTTTGGGCACACACAAATGGCCATAATGGAGGGGCCTCTCTCTCTCTCTAGCACTCGCCTTTGGGTTGCCGCCACACTGCTGCTCGTGCGCGCCCGAACCCACTTCCAGCGCGCGCTCCTCTCGGACTCCAATGAGACGGAAGCTCTGGGGGGCTCTTTGGGGCGCCACTCGAGCACTGCGGCCATCTCACTCTTTGTCTCTCTTGAGGCGCACAAACAACACGTTGTGCCCATTGCTCGAGCGCGTGTTCTGGCTGCCAGTTGCGCAATCCGAACCCGCCGAAGATTCGCCCCTCTGAGCGCCAACTGAGCGTAACTTGGGCGCCGCGCGTGGCCCCTCCTCCTCCTGCTGCTGCTGCTCGTCCCCTTGCTTAGGTGCCAACTTCCGCCTGCTAATTGACGCAAAGAGGCCGTCGCCCATTGTGCAGCTGCACTCTTGGCTCGCATTTGGGGGCTGCCTTGCTCCCAAATGCAACTGGGGGGCCATACAAGGCAGAGGAGAGGACGCACCAGAGTGGCACTGTGGTGGTGCAATGGTGTGCGAGCAAATTGAAAGTGAAATGAACACATGCACACACAGACATTTTGGAATAAAAATTCTCGCTTCGTCTCTCTCTTTTTGCGCCGGCAACTCCTTTTCAATGAAGCGAGCTGGATTCAATTCAATTTTTCTCCCTCCCTTTTCGGGCCCCCACTTTTCGGCCGCCTCTTCCTCTTGCGCGCCTCTAACCGCCCTCCGTCCTCTTGGCCTGCGCTGCGCCCTGTGTCTGGCAAGGGACATCAGCCGGTGGCTTGGCCGCGCCGACACGCTGCCACACGCGCCCGGCCAACAATAACACACTGCAGCATTACGCATGCAGCATAATAATTGATTTTCGAACCCAAGCACAAAGGGGCCCAGTAGGACGCGCGCTCGGAACACACACACGCACACAACAGCCCGTCTGCTCTAATTTGCCACCAACATTTGGGATCAAAAAACTGGCACTCGCCACGCAACGAGCCGGCCAAACTGGCGCAGACCTCAGACACTGGTGCCACTGGTGCCAGTTGGCTCGAACTGCACGAAGAGGCGCCCGCGCTCAAGGCACCAACAGCAACAACAACAACAACAACAAATGAATATAATGAGCAACTTTATGGAACCGACAACAATTTGACAAAATCCTATCTCGCTTGACGGGGCCAAGCAGACAAAAGTTTGGCGGCCGCTGGAAAAACGTTTGTCTGTGGCAGCGAGCAAATGCTCGCCGCATGTGCTTGGCGGCGAGCATTTGTGCGTTGGGTGCCACTGGCCGCGCGCGACTGGGGCCACCCACTCGGCTGAGGTTGGCCCTTTTGGGCGCCGGCCGGCCAGCGAACAATGCGCGCCAACTGCACAACAACGCGCGGCCACACACAACTATCAGTGCCGCACCATCGCCCCCAAAGCGCCAACTGAATGCCGCTCTTGGCGCAAAATTAACTTTTGTCGCGTGTCCGTCTGTCTGTCTGTGTGTGTGTGTGTGTTTGAGCCGCCGGTCTGCCAGAGTGGTGGCCGAGTGGTGCAGATGGACGCGAGCGGGCAAGTATTTAATCTTATCAGCTTTTGCTTTGAGCAGTGCGCGGCGCATCGAGTGGCCAGAGATGAAAATGTCTCCCAAGTTTTAAATATCGCTCTTGTGTGTGCGTGCCTTGGTGTCACTTCAAGTTGGCCGCCACCGCCGCTTGAACGTGAAGCACACAGTGCACACAGTTGCAGTCCTCTCCCATGGCCGCCCATCAAGCCCCTCCCGAGCTCCTCCTTCTCTTCCTCTTCTGCTTCTGGACAGACCAATGGACGATAAACAAGATAATGGCCAATGGAATTGGGACGAGCCGCATGGCTGGCGAGCCCTCCAGAGTTTAGATTTCGCTCGCTGATAAGCAATATGGAAACACATTCGCCCACAGGCCGCCCATTTTGCTGACGCTCAGCCGCAGCCGCGCGGCCGCAACCAAGTCTCTTCCGTGCCGCCCAAGCCTCAGCCGGGCCGAAGCACAGGGCGAGCCGAGATGTACGCGGCCCTCGAGGAGCAGTGGAAGAAGCATTGAGCCCACCAGCGTTCGTGCCTCGCCTCATCATCAGCCTCATCAGTCTCTCATTCCAAAGTGTGTGTGGTCTTCGATTTTGTTCAATTGACAGATTTGCCAGACCCTCTTCTCCAATGGTCTGCAGCAAAACTCTCCACACAGTTCCGCCTCGAGTGGCCCCCAAACATTAGTAGCGGCGCTCTCCTCCTCTTCTCGATCGAGAAAGTCCCTCCCAGAAAGTCTTTAGCTGCAGCCACGCGCTCGAGCTAAGCCTCGAGTCGCCAATTAAATCGCGACTTGGGCCGAAAATGTCCCGAACTTGTCGGGATATAACTTCATTAACACCCCGCGCGGAATTTAGACTCCATCTGATCGGCTCTGCGAACGACCCGCAAGAGACTGGCGTCTCAGAGGCACGCTTTGCGCTGCGATTGTGAGCCCGCCTCAGAGGGCTCACAATGCTTGGGCTTACGCTTGGCTTGTGTCCCGGCGAATTGGCAGCCGATGGGAGACGATTGCGCGTCCCAGTGCGCAATTGGGCCACCGAACGCTTCTCCTCGTTGCGCAAATGGCCGACCAATTGGGATCCATTGACCCACGAGACGAGGCGCGCAACGCACTGCGATTGTCTCCACACACACACTTGGAGGCACACACATAAGCCCACTTCCGGCCAGCATTCGTCAGACAACAATCGTCGCTTGCGGAACTGGCGCAGCTTGTCTGTCTGCCTGTCTGCGTTCCGGCGTCCGGCGAGGACTAATTAGCGGATTAATTGCCCTGCCTTTGAGTTGGGCTGGTGGGCTTTTTCCTCGCGCGCGCCTGCGGAACCCTTTTCCCTTTCCTGCGGGCAAAATAACAGGGCGACCTTCTCTTGTTCGCGGAGGTGATATAAGTGATATATCGTCGTCGGTGGCCGTTTGCAGCGAGTGCGTGTGTGGTCCATGTTGGCGGCAAGTCGGCACGCAACTGGCAGCCACAACAACAAGCTCGCCCGCACCGAAGTGCAACTGGCAACCCGGCTGCCAACAACTGGCAGCAGTGTCGCGCCAACTCGATTTGGCTCCTGGTGGTGCAGCGGACGGCAGCCAAACTGAGAAGGAAGTGGCTCATTATGCGTCCAACTTCTCACTTGATTAGCAGCCCCAAGAGGCTAAATGAATAGCCAGCGTGCGTGTGTGTGCGAGACGACCTCATTATACTCATTTGGGCTAAACTTTCTGCCCTTTCGAATAGCACACTTGTGAGTGTCTCTGTCCGCTTCTGTGTGTGTGTGTGTATGAGTGTGCGCGGCTCATTTTTGCCTGTGTGCCCTTAGGACGGCCAAAACTGAAGCCAACAAATCATACTTCCTCCGAGGGAACCGACTCAGTGCTCTTCTCTCCGGCGTCGTCGGGATCTGTCGTCATCGGAAATGCGAGTTGAAATGGACAGAGAGGGAGAAAGATGGCGAGAAGAGGGCCACAGTAGAGTTAAAATGGTTCACAATAACTCCATTTGGGATTAGACGCTTAAACTAGATGATTCCGAATGGGCATAGCGAGCTTATGATAAACAGGCTGAATGGAGGAGCACACTCCTCCTACTCCTCATCTTCTACATCCATTTGAATGCTTGCAGTTGTGCCATCTCCACATCCATTTTGGCCCAGCTAATATGGTCGAGCCAGACATGCAGAGAGAAAAAATGCCGCCGGTGTTGCCCCCATCGAAGAATGGTGTTGATCGCCTGCGGATGATAAAGAGCGCGAACTAGATCCTTCAGGAGAGGGCTTGAATCTCTAATAATGCAGACTAACTAGCGCCTTGTGTCTTCCCTCAGCTTCTTGATGACAGTTTCTTTTCGCAATGATCCTAACCAACTAACCTCATACGAAACGACAGGCAACATGTTCAATGCGTGTTTATGTGTCGCTCGTATGGTGTTGTCTTGCTCTGGCGGAACACCAACCAAGATTATTTATTACTTTCAACACACCAACTTCGGCTTCTGGCTCACGCTGAAAGTTGCTGCTGCCCAAAAGAACTCCCGTAGACTACTTTAATTGATTGCGCTCACATTCAAACCTCACTGGAACCAACCCCCCACCAGTGCAAGCCAAAGGTTCATATAATGGCTGTGAAGCAGAGAAAAAAGTATTCACTTCGCCATATAAAAGGAAAAAGGTTGCACAACAAACATCCGCCCGATCGTATTACCGCAACGCAACTACTCTTGGCCAGATTCTTGACTCTCCTCTGACCAATGCACAAGTGGCACACACTAGAAGAATCTCTAGTGAATTATGGTCTGGCAAATTTTCCCCTAATACATTCGAAGGCGGTCTAAATTTGCATGCACTGTGCAATGGACACGCTTTAGGGTATTTCAACTAGCCATGTTCTATGCATGTGGGTGGTTGCAAAAATTTATACGACCGTTAAGCCCATGCGAATGGAGGCGAATTTTAGCTCTGTCCGCCTCGTCACAATTTGCCTCAAACTGGAGCTCTAAGAGGGTCTCTTATTAAACCTACAGGTTGGACTACAAATTGAGAGTGCTTTCGCGTAACAGGGGCAGGGGCTGCATGCTGGCTGGCTCCCCACTGATTTGTTACGTCCTGCACCCTACTTGTTAGGCGCACTCGAGTGAAGAGGCGAAATTGATCGGCAAGAGGGGCGCGCTACGGCCAGGCTGGAATGAGGTAGTTCCTTTACGCTCAAGTTAAATTAGCCTTTTGAGGCCAAACTCTCGAGGAACAACATCATGCAGGAAATGTGTCCCTCAAGATTCAACTTTAGATGTCGATTTAATGGACCAAATAGCCCCATTCGATCGCTCTTAGCCACCCTCCCATGGCCCCATATGCAATTATTTACACAATGGAGTAGGGCCGAAAGGAAGTGCGAGGCAAATTTGTTTACTCAGGAAACAATAACATTGACTGCCGAGACCACTTACCTTTTTGATGTGACCATTCGATGTGCCGGCGAACACCACCGTATGGGGGCGCGAACTACCGGCTGCTTGCTGGTGGGCGAAATTGCTGAAGACTTGTGCAGCTGGATCTTTCTTGTTGCTGTTAGGGCCATTGCTTGAATTGATGACAAACAGTTCGTTGGCTAATTGCTCGCTGTATATATTCTTTGATTGTGTATTGATGTGCGACGTAGCAGTTATTGCAGTCAGCGTTGTATTAGTGAACTGGATCGACGCCTCACTCACAATTGGAATTGTTCCATTGATTTTGAGAGTCTCATGACAAAAGTTCACAACGTTACCACCTTGTCCACTTTTGGGACACTCCTGGACATTGCCAGCAATGTACTCCATATTTCTAGACTGCATCTTGCCCGTATAGCAACTATGAATATTATCGTTGAATTTTTCCTCAATTTGAGACAAGGAAAAGGCACAGATCGCCGAGTGATCTCCTGGACTTTGGGTGTGATCCCTTGCAGATGAGAAAACCCCCAATAATACCTTGCCATCATCGGAAGAGGAAGCGCTGCCCGAACTTGGATGTCCAAACAAGAACGATGAGGGGGCCCCGCTCGCTGATTGATCATTTTGTGCAAGGGATTGAAGCAGATGCGATCCAGCATCAACAAGTATCGCATCTTGGAGCAGTGGATATTCGCTGGGTACATTCTGGTTACTGCTTGATGACCCATGATTGCTGAATCTTAAATTTTGCACGTTTGCTGCTCTTCGCTTGTTCGGCACACATTTGAGATCCACCTCAGTGTAGGAATTATAAGAGGAATCTGTGATGCAGATACGCGCCAGACGCGTGTGATATCCAAGCTCTTCGAAATCGCGAGACGTTGCCTTCTTTTGTACAGTGACAAAGTATATGTAATTTGAACTCGCAAATCCATATAAATAGTTAACCAAGAAGTAGTCTCTTAGATGACTGTTGATGTCTATGCGGGCACTGTCCAAGAAGGAATTCTCATAGAGTTTCAACAGATTTGGACCCTCATCCAGGGTTCTTGTACCAATCGCTGGTACAAGCAGCTCTCTCGATTGACCAACCTTTGTGTAGGTCGAGGCAACATAGAGAACCTGTTGTTGTTGCTGCAGTACAACCTTATTACCGCTGCTACCGATGCTCGATGATGTGGTCGAGGGATCGTAGGTATACCTGGCAGGCGCAATGAATGCATAGGTCGAAGAATTGTCATCGTTCGCTGCAACTGCCATAGGGATGAGATCTTCTTTTTGAGATATATTGTTCAACTGATAACGGCGACATGCACCTTGTTTTGTGCTACCACAGCTCAACAACTTCTTATGCTGATAATCGATGACTAGTACTTTGTTTACATTTTGTGTGGGCTTCATATAATCTTCAAAGCCATGACAATCAGTTACACCACAATTTGGGTTGTCATAAACAGGTCCAGTCGATTGCTCGATTTGGACACTGAGATCTGATCCATTCAACTGATAGAGAGTATTTGTTGCTCCCAAATAAACAGCATCATAGAGAGGATCATAAGTAACATGTGTGATATTGATTGCTTGATTTGGTGTGGAAAAACTTGGGAATAGATGGCCATTGTTAGTGTTGGCCAAGAGTCCTAAATTGAAGTTGTCGCTTGTGAACAGCGGTGGTGCAAGTGCTGAAACAGGCTGTGAACTAGTGTCAATTGAATAAATAACCGATAATAAGAATATCACACTTGTAGACAAAGATTGATTTTTGGTCACAATCTTGCGTTTGCTTTTTGGCTCTCGACTGGCCATTGTGTTTCTTTTAGTTTGCAAAGCTTGCTCCGAGCAGGATCCAAGTAGATGAGTGGAGTGGAGTGAGTTTGAATCGATTGCAGCGGTATTTGTTGGCACTGGTTGTATTGTCTTGCAAATTCTAGACTTGAATTTGAAAGGGAAAGAACAATTTTCTGCTTGTAAGTTGGATGAATTACTCATGTCATCTTGATAGATTAGCGTCGCCTTCTTAGTGGTTGTTTTATCTCTTGGTTTCAAAACTCTAGATTCAATTCTACTTGCAATCATAATTGAACTTGATGGCTATTTGTTGCTGATTATTATTCTTAACCTCTTGATATCTTGATGGAAGTGAATTAACTTGATCAACTTGACCTTTTGCTGGGCAGTTGGTTGAATTAACGATCGATAGAATAGTAGATGACAACAAGTGACACATGGGTGCCTGCTGCTAATTGGAGTTGGAGAAAGGATAGAATTATGCCATTAGGAAATCACAGCAAAACAGCGAACTTGTGTGCAACTTCTGCTTGGTTGTGAACAGTTCGACTTGCGGTCCAGTTGTGTGAGCGAATCTTTTGAGGGGCAAAAAGTTCGCTGGCGAACTGATCGGTCATGGTTTGTTCACTGCTGAGCGTGCGCAGTAGTGAAACTGGAGCCAACGCGAACTCTCCGCCATGAGTTTCCCGCAACCGCCGGCCAGTTCGCCGTGCCACCTAGTGTTCGACGATGGCAACTGAAAAACACCATGACGATATCGAATGCTTCCATGGACCGGCGGCTTCTTTAGCGTGTGAAAGCAACTGGGCTGCGTTTTCTGATGGGCCTCTCTTCTTGCAAGATGACTCCGTATAATGGAAAAAAACAAAAACAACACAAAGAAAATACCAAATAATATTGCCGAGGATGATGATTGTGGGAGGCGTTGGTGGTGGATGGTGGACGGTGGGGTGGAGGAGGAAAAGGATCGTTCACTTAAGAGCAATTAGGGAGTGGGCTTTGGTGTTATTGTTTGGCCCGATGGTTGTTGTTGATCGTACAGGGCAGAAGGCAAGGGGTTGGAGCAGCCAAACAAAGGGGTAATCTTCTATTAGTTGGTGGACAAATTTCCCTTTGGTGTCTAGTTGATTGATTGTCATTTGAGCATTGAACACTGGAGCGGTCCGGTTTTGTCGAGAGAGAGAGAGAGCAAACAATTTGTTGATTCCATCTATTAGAGGCAAAATTTTGGGAAAAAATTGATTTCCTAAGTCACACGAACACATACACATGAATGCTGGAGGGCCATGAGTGAAAGTATTTGACTGCAAGGGGAGATTGTTAGACGAAGAAGGAGAGAAAGTGGGGGGCTTTAATCTGGGCAACTCTGACTGAGAAGGGGGCACTCTGAGAGGAAAGGCAAACAGCCATTAGTGTAGATCAAGAGGAAAGACAAAAGGGGGAGAGTCCGGCATCGAGGGCTCATCAGAGGCAGAGACAGTCAGTGGGAAGAAGGAGATCCACAATAGAGAGTGGGTGCGGCAAAGCTGTTGGGCTGATGGTTGGCGGACGAGTATGATCGATGGAGGCGATTTTGTCAACAAAGGCAATTACTTGAAACGACGCCTAGTGGCAGCTCTTGAGCATAATGAATACTTTGGGCCCACAGCTCTCGTGTGACTCGCCTTGGGGCTGAGAATTCATCATGAGCCTCGTCCATCTCCATCCAGGAGCAATCGGCCTTTAGGAAAAGCCACGCTGGCCGCCGGCAACGAGGGCTGGAAGACCACACAAAAGCCCCAGACACTGGGACGCCCCTAATCGATCTGGACCCAAATCGGCGACAGCTTGCAGCCGAGCATGATCAATGGATGAAAGAATGGGGGTTGAGCAAGGCGCAAGTGTGAATCTGCAAGTCTGGAGGGTGAGCTTTCGAGCCGGCTTTTATTGGGTTTGCTATCTCTCAGGTTCTCTTGGAAGATCCGGAAAAATGATAACGTTCACCGGCGGCCAATGGAAACCAAATGGAGGAAATGAACTGGGCCAAATCCATAGCCAATGGACTGAGTACTGTCCAAAGGCACTGAGCGCAGACTAATCATGATTTTATTAGGGATTAGTGAATAATGATGAAACTATTAGGGTAAGGAAGGATTGGAGAATTTTTCCATTCGCCTGGTGAGGCAATTTTGGGAGAAATACTCTCTCAAAAGACGACCGATATTGCCCCAAGCCAGCCCAGAGAGGTGAGATGAAAGAGCAACAGCCCAGCAGTGGCTTTTGGCCGCCTGGCAAATCTCAACCACGAGCTAAGCTCGCCCAACTCCTCCACTGGGCCACAAGCCGACGGCGTTCGATCGAATTTTGGCCAGTTAACGACCTAATAATCGGCCGCCAGCGTCTTGCCAGCCGCGAGCAGCAGCGACAAAGCCGCATCCGGTTTTGCTCTCTCTCTCTCTCTGTCTTGGCGCAGTTTTCGAATGAGCAAGTGGCAGGGCGGCCGCATCGACGAGCCGTTTGGCCAGACCGTTGGAGCGGCTTAGGCTGGGTAAGCTGTGCACAGGTCTGGACACAATTACCTGCCACCTCGAGTAGCACCGGGAGGTCGGCCCGAGGGGAAGGTTGTCTGGAGAGAGGTTAACAGCTGGGAAAGAGAGTGTAGTGAGGAGGAAAAAAGTATAGAGGTGTAAGCTCGATGGAGGCTCGAGTGAGGGTAGAAAAATGGGCCATTTTAATATTTTTCCTCCCTCTCATTGTGGCGCAAAGAAGGCACACAATGCAAGCTCACCAGGCCGAGCGCTGTGCAGCTTGCCATTGGGACTGAGGCCGCCATCTAGAATGCTGGAATCTCGGGCCCAGCAAAGCGAGGGGCAGCAGACTGGGGCTTAAGTGTCCCCCTCTGGGCGAGTGGCACTGAATGAGACCATTAATCATGGTCGTGTGGCGGCGCCACTTTTTTCCCTCCACCTTCGAAGTGCAATTGAAATGGCGGCCCCCCTTTGGCAGAGAAGAATTGTCCTCCCGGCCGGCTGGAATATTATTATGAGCAGCGCAAAACGGTGCTTCCAGTATGGAACGCGCCGCTCGATGTTTGTGGTCAATCTGGGCGAAAAAACAGAACAGGTGCCCCAGAGAACATTCTTCGGCCCCATTCTTCTTATCCTTTCTGCTGGCGCCACCTTAGAATGGGCACTTCCGTCTCCCTGGAGTTGGAGTTTAGGAGGTCAAAAGAGACCAGAGAAACCAAAGGGCCCAAAGGGCAACTCTTTGGCTCTTCTCTGCCGTCCAGCGATGGATCCAAAGGAGAAGAGTTTGGGGGCAAAATGGAACGATTATTGTCGGCGTGAGATTTGGACTGAGACTGGAAATGGAACATTCTCAGGGGGAGTCTGCGGGGACACCAAGCTGGCCGGCCAGCAGAGCAGAGCGACAATTGTCAGCCCTCACAGCTCTTACATAGAGCCAAGAGAGACGGTCCACTCAGACCTTCAGAAAGCAGCTCCAAAGGAGAGAGACGTGTGTGTGTGGCTCTGGTTGGGCAAATTATTGGGGCGGGCGTGCCAGTTTGGGGCGCGTGTTTGAAATGAGTAACGAGATGGCTGAGACGAAGGCGTGTGGGCGGCAGGAAGACGCGAGGAGTCAGAGAGCAGAGGCCCAGTTGAATTGCATTAGTGGTGGGCCGCAAAGCAAGAGGAGGAGGAGGCCACACAGAGAGACAATTGGAGAGGAGATTTGCCACGAATCGATTTGTGCCATTTGACATTTGTCGCTCTTGGTTGCAGGCCGCGCGCCTAGTCTGCGCCCCCATCCACATCCAATCTTTTTCATCTTCCCTTTGGCTTCTCTTCGCCGCTCGCCATCAACCACACTCTCTGGCCTTTCAGTCTGGCTGGCCCCAAGAGTGTGCGCCCAGAAGGTCCGCTTAGGCATTGACTTGATGGGACGAGGCGCGTTGGACACTCGGCCGGCCGGAATACATTAGGGCATTTTGCGGCTCGTGTGTTTCTCGCAAATGTTGCTCAATGGGCGATGTTTCTCGCTTGTGAGAAGGCCCTTTGAGCCTTTTGGGACAGAGGCTCGCCTTTTCGCGAAAAGGGGCGAGCCAGTGGCGCAATTTGGAGGAAATTCTGGATTTTGGATTTTCTGAGCTGAGAAAACTGGGCTAAAGAAGAAAGAAGAAAGGAAAAAGTGAAGCAGAAGTGCAGCCAAAGAGACACATCGGAAGAGGAGAAGAGCGCGAGTATCAGTCTAGTGTAAATGGAGGAAAATTGAGCTAACTGATTAGTTGGTTTTCCCATGAATTTGGAACTGGCGACGAGGAAACATCTTGGCCAAACGAAGGAGGCGAAATTTTTCACATTTTTCAGCTTTTTCACTTAGTTGCGGCTCTTGGCAAGTGAGCTAAGGGCTCGTGCGCATTCACAAGACAGTTTGCATGCAGATTCTCATGCTCAAATGCACGCAAAGAGCTCCAGAGAGAGAGAGAGTGCAGCAGAGAAAGTGAAGCGATTGGGCTGAAATCAATCGGATGGATGCAAATGACACGAATCGAAATTTGATTCGCCATTATACGCCAATCGGGCCACCAAGTGCAGTGTGCACTGTTTACTGTGCACTGTTCTTAGTGCACTGAGCAAGCGGGCGAGATGGGCCGACTTGTGGCCGGAAGCGAAGAGGACAAGAAGCAGTGAAAAGGATGGAAAAGGCTCACTTTGGGCCTTTCCCAAACAGCGCCACAAGCTGTTACTGATTGGCCACGAGGGCGCGCAATATTTGGCCGCACATTTGTGCATCTTGCTCTTCCTGGCTGCTTGCAACTGCACTTCCAGAGCGGCGGCAAACTTGTGGAAAACTTGGCCCAGTCTCTAGCTGAAACAATATTCCTCCTCGCCAGTCGAGCACACTGAGCGTCTTGTGTGAGTGTGTGTTACACACTGTGTAGACTACAGTGTGTAGTCTACACACTGTAGTCTAACACACACGAACCGCAATTGCTCGCCGGCCGACCACACGCACTGGAAAGTTTGGACTCGAAGCAGAAACAGAGACAGAGACTGGCCGCCAGCCGCCCAAGACAAGCTCTGCCAGTGCTCAGTTTCGCAGGAAGCCAAACAGGAAGGAGGAATGCTGGCCCGATGGGAGCACATTTCATGCATCGGTGAGCCTTGTCCACGTTCGAGCGTATGATTTGCCTTCGCTTTTGCCTTTGCTTTTGCCTTTGCTCAAAAGCCGGTCGGAAAATCTGCCCAAGCATTGGGCCGGCACTTCTGGAGCTGCAGACAGAGAGAGAGAGAGAGACTCTGCTTGAGTGTCTCTCTCACTCGAACGCCAAAGCAGATCCTTGAGACGAGCCGAGTTTGCAAATTCAGTGAAAATTTAGTGCAAATGCAGTGCAAATTCGAAGCACATTCAGTGCTCACCACAAACACCAGCTAATTATCAATGTGCCTTAGAACAAAGAGGCAAAAGTGAGAAGTGGACACACAATGCGAGCAACAAGAGACAGAGGCAAACGGCGGCAATAAGTATCGTGGTGTTGCTGGATTATTATCTGGCCGACGCACAATTCGTGCACATTTCACATTGTTCAAGTGCGCGCAAACCATTTGGCACTTGTTCCTGCTCTATGGGCTAGTACTCTTTCGGCTGGCCCACAGTTCTTCTCGCCGCTCTGGTGGACCACCCAAGTGACTGACTGGCCGCGGGCAAACATCAATCAATTATGGGAAACAGCTGTCCTCTTTGGTGTCCATTTGACGCGTGTTGTCTGGCGAATTGGAACTCGGGCGAGCATGTGCTCGTGTTCCTGTTGGGGTCCTGTCCTTGTGTGTGTCCACTTCTGGGTGAAGTTGAGCAGGTTCGCCGACACTTTGGGGCGCCCACAGCTCCCATTTGGGTGGCCAACAATTCACACAGTCGCAAATGGCGGCCGCTTGACTGAAGTTAGCTCAGGGCAAGCAAGTGCAAGCGTCCACTTGGCGCACTCTGAGGATCATCATGCAAAGTGTACGAAGTGTGTATGAAAAGTGTACGAAAAGAGTATTAAATTTATAAGAACAGTTTGCATACGAAGTGGGGGCGAGAACCCCAAAAGGAAGGGGTTTTCGGCTTTCACTTTCCGCTCCTAATCATCGGTCACGCCTTATGAGACGCTTGCAAAGAAGACCGCTGCCTATTGAGCTTTAGATTGCGCTGCTCCAATGGGAGAGCCGTGGAGAGTTGCCCGTAACGGTCGTCATTTGGCCAGCAGACCCACATTTGGCAGACGCCCCAAAGCTGAGCTGACCAGTGGCCAGGGTTCTTTCCTTTAGGACCTTTTCCGACGGTCCAGTTTGGGTTCCATTGTTCTGGCCAGTGCAAGTGAATTGTGGAGGAAGTGAGAGAAGAGCTCTTGTTCCGGTTCAACCTCTGCACTCAGCCAATAGCCAATAGCTTCCGACTGCCGGCGGCTTCTTCAACAGTTGTTGAGAACACGAGCTTGGCGAGCCGGAAAGCTCCCATTTTCGATATGGATCAGAGCTGAAATTATGCAGATAATATTTGCATAATCTGCCCAGTTCGTCCAATTCGTCTGGCGTTCGACAAGAAGGAGCGACTTCTCCTTGCTGGTGGTCCTGAGCCAATCGAAAGCCAATCGAAAACAAAACATTCACTGCTTTCTATTTTCTCCACTACTTCTAAAGCTAAGCTGCTTCAGCTTGCGGTGGATTGAACAAAGTGGGCGTGTCCCAAGCGGCATTCTTTGTCCTCTGGTTTGCTCAGTGCGAGTGGCATGCTTTGAGTGGCATGATTCTGGCCGCAGTTGCACGGTGAAAGCGGCTGACTGAGTGACTGACTGGCACCTGTGGCGTGCAGGCCCGAAATGAGCGCCATTTGCGCCGCCCAGTGCACGATGATGAGCTTTGGGTGCGCCTCTTTGAGGTTGCCGCCCTGGGTGGCCGCCAGTGACAGTCGCCGGGGCTTTGGAGTGACAAAACCAAAAGAACCCACAGAAAGAATCCAGCGAGAGGCGGCCGAAGTGGACAACTAACTGCAGACCAAACTGTGATTGCCATTTGTGATTGCCGTTTGTGATAGCGACGATCGCAATCACTGGCGGCGTTCGTGTGAGCCTCTGGGACCTGTACGCATCAGTGTAGGAGGCCACTCTTCAGTTGGCGACCAGTTGTGGCCCAGCTAAGACTGACCGTTGTAGTAGTCCAAGATCAATGACAAGGCCACTCGGAGGCGCCTTTGGGGGGCAACGGAGCGCGTCTCTCGCCTGCTTGTCGGCGTAATTTTCCACCCAAATTAGGGCCACCCAAGAGCAGTGGGCCGTGTGGGCTCGTTGGTGGAGGCTAAGGTTGAGTTGGGCGGCGAGCTCAACTCGGCGGGCTCCTTCAGTTCGGGCGGCGCCTTATGATGCGTGCTCCTTTGTGGCGGCCGAGTTGCCGGCCGCACACAGTCTGCGGAGTGCACTTTGCTCTCTGCGTTCTTCGCTCTTGTGCTCTGTGCTCTGTGCTCTGTGCGCTCTCTGCTGCGTGCTGTTAGTCTGTGCTGGTCGCCGCTTCATTAGTGCACGAATTCGGCGCAGAGTTGCGGCTCGTTGCGAATGCTCTGCAAGTGCAATTCTCGCAGTTCCAGTTGCACTTGCAGTTCCAGATTGGTCACTCTCTGCGCCCTAAGGGTCGGCGAGCGAGTTGCGCGCAAATTGAGAAAAGTGAGAAAAGTGAAAGAGGCAAAAGAAGTGGAAGAAGTGGCCCACTTCTCTGCAGCCAACTGGCCAGCTCGCCACAGACAGTCTCGATCTCGAGCGGCCAGTGTGCGTCTTCCGAGGTCAAAGTGTGGGCCAATTTGAACAATTCGGCCACAAGTTGCCTCCATTCTTCGGGCCCTAAGCTCAGGTCTGGCCGAGCGAAGAGGAGCCAAGAAGAGCGAGTCCACGTCTGAAGAGTCCGAGTGCAACAGTCTCCACTTCTCGCAGACTGTTGCGCACAAATTGATTTCCTTTTCACTTTTCTCTCTTCTCTCTCTGCCCCTTAGCTCTGCTGCAAAAGTGTGCTCTTCTCGCCTACTTTTGTCCGAGTTGCGGCCAGACCTAAGCTTCGGGCCGACAAACTGGCCAACTGGCCGGCCAATTGGCAGGAAGTGGCCGCAGCTTTGTGGGCGAGCGAGCAGAGAGCGTAAGTGAATGCCAGTGCGTGTGTGTGTGATTTACCGTTGTTGTTTGCCTCGCCAAACAACAAGGGCCCGCAGGCCAAGCTCGAGAGGCGCAAAACCAACAGTCAGTGGCCGTTTGACGAGCGCCCGATCGGCCACTGAGATTGGCGAACGGCCGGAGCTTAGGTCTGGCCACTGCAATCGTGCACGACCCAAATCAAAGTGCGCGATCTGCCAGTTTGATTTGGCCCGAATTTCATGCGAATTTCAGTGCGCCCACAACAAAGTGGCGCCCACTTAGCTGGCAAGCTCCGAGCTCTGAAAGTTCGAGCTTTGGAGAGAAATTGGAAAAAAATTCAGCTCGAGTGCCAGAGAGCCTCAGAGGCGAGGAAAAGTGGCCGCCCAGAGACACTGGTTGGTGAGCGAAGGGCTCAAAAGGAGGCCATTTTCCAGCAGAAAGTGGAGCTCTTTTGAGTCTTTATTCAGAGTTTCAAGTGGCCAGTTTGGCCACAATCACTCTCCACTTGTTTGTCTGCAGGAAGCGGCCAAGATCAAGATGGACGCACGACAAGAACAGGCGTCCAATGGCGCTCGAGTGGTGCCTCTGAGACTGAGGTGGCCGCCAAGCCGCAAAGGCGTGTTAAATGGGCGCACAGTTTGGCGCAATTGCCGCAAACTTTGCATGTAACTCTCTGCACCTAAGGCGCCCAAGCAGAAAAACACATGCAGAAGCGCCCATGCAAAATGTGCGAGAAAGCGGGCGCAGACTGTGAGCGGCGGCCGCCTAATGGCTCGTGTGGCGCCACGCACGCAGCGCCGCGTCGAGTGCAGCGCAGCGCAGCATTCGCCATTGCTCTTCGGGAAATTGCGTAAATTAGCAACACTGCCTAAGAATGCCTAAGAATGTACAAGGTAACCACAAGGTCCACTGTTCAGGTCTGGTTTGCCCGCCAGTGGACCTAAGCAGCAGCAAACACCGGCGGGGATTATCTGGAGCGGCCTTCTCGCGGCGGGACGGCTCTATTTCGGCGGCACAATGGGCGCCCAGCGTGCATTATGGCCACTAAACGGGCCCGAAGTGGGCGCAACAGGTCGGCCTCGCCACTTGAGGCAGATTAGGCGCCGCCGGCTGGCAAGCTCGCCGAAGTTGCTGACTGGAAGACTGGCCGCCGAGAAGGCGCCTCCACCTCAACACTTTGCCGGCTCGCAGTCTCGAGTCGTGCCGCTCGGCCTGAAGCCACTTGAGAGCTCGAGTTTTGGGCAAAACTGGCGGCGGGCAAACTTGGAAGCCGCAGACTGTCTCTCGAGAGAGTGCCCTAGACTGTCTGCCGCTCGGGCCAAGTGGTTTGGGTCGGCGAACTGGCGTTGCTTTTCCTCGGCGTGTCTTTTCTTCACAGTCTCGGCCAGTCTTTCACTGAGTTTTCCTCGATCGTTCGGCCCAGATTAAGAGTTCAAAAAGTGAGCGCCGCCAACACTTTTCTTTTCTTTCATTCCATTTCATTTCATTTCATTTCAACCCAATCCACTCCAGTCCCATTCCGCCGCCTTTTCATCTCCACCTTCCCCTTTCATCTCGGTGGCCACTCGAGCTAACCGCCGGCGAGCTTCGCTTCCGCCCGTCCTCCTCAGGCGACCCTTAGGAGCGGCGGGCAGACCGCAAGTTGTGGCCAGACTGTCTCCGCCCGTTGGCCAGAGTGTGGCCAACGAGCGAGTTTCTCGAAGTGCTGCAAGAGCTGCACTTCGACAACAAGTCTCTTCAGGCAAGACACCAGCAAGTGTCTTGCCAGCAGAATCTGTGTGTGCCGACTCTCTTTGCAAACTCTCTTCCGTTTCTCTGTTCTCCACAGCTTTCGAGAGTGTCTTCCAAATCGGAGACTGTGTGCGGCCCATTTTCCATCTTTCCATCTTCCAAATCCAGATTTTCCGCCCAACAGCCAAATCAATTGGCTTTCAACACGCCGCCAAACAGCGCCACTTTGGCCACCAGTCCCACTCACTAGCTCACTAGCTCACTAGCTCGCCTCCAAATGGCTGCAAATGGCGCCAAATCCGCCCTAATGAATCGACTCCAATCGGCTCCTCTCACTTCGCTTTCCTTCTCTTTCTCCTCCAAACTCTTCCTTTTCCTCCTCCTTTTTCTCCTCTTCTCTTCTTCCACCTTTTCTCCTTTTCCCCTTTCACTTTTCTTCTCGCCCATTCGAAGCTGCCCAATGAAGCAGCCAATTGAATAGAACTAGTGCTCAAAATCGGCTCAAAATCTGGCTCCAATTCTTACTTTCCACCACTCGATTCAGCTCTGCCTGCGAACTGGCCAATTCATCATCATTTCTCGCTCGCTCATCTTTTCTCTTGATCGTCTAGCTCTCCTCGCACACAAATGGCCGCAACAAGTGTCTGCCCCAATCTTTGTCTCGATCTCAATCTCGCCGCTCCTTGTCCTCCGACGCAGAGCAGCCCAAACGAGCTCGGCGCCTCCGCAAACTTCGGCCACTGTCTAAGTACTAGAATGCTCCTTCCGCCCGCATTTTTACATGCACTACTGCCTCTAACTAGCTTCAACTAGCTTCAACTAGCCTCAACTGACCACTGCAACTAGCTACAACTGCCTCCACTTCACTTAGCTCAAGACAAGAATCGAAAGTGACAAAAGCGTTCAGCCTAATGAATCTCCAGTGGTGCAAACTAACTGGGCACGCCCCTTTCCAAACGCGCTCCACTGCTTGGCTGGCCAATCAATCATGAGCCGAAAAGAGACTGGCTCCACTTTGGTCTTGGCGGAAACTGGAGTCTGTGTGTGTGTGTGTGCGATTACAAATTGAGGTGGTAAATTGTTCATCAATTGGTCAAAAGCTGCAAAGAATTGCAAATAGTTAGCCTTTGCTGCCTGATTTTCTCGCTCTCTTTTCTCTCCAACCACTAGGCCCAGCTGTCTGCCAAGCGAGCGCTCATTTGGAGTGCTTATTCATTTAGCATTTGGAGAGCAGAAAAAGGAAAAAGGCCAAACAACAGGCCCTTTTTCTAACGCTAATTAATCACCTCTAATCGGCCTCTTCGCACACTCGCGCCCTCCAGACAGTCTTCGCATGTAGCAAGTGGGCTAAGGCTCGCGTGTGGGCACACTCATGACAACAACAACAAGAATAACAAGGCCTAATGGAAAGTAATGGAAAGCAGAAACAAATCCCAATTCTTCTCCTTCTGATCGATCACCGTCTTCTGCTCGCCTTCCGGCGGCTTTGCGCAATTTGTCCAAAGCTGGAAAAAAAATATCAACCCCACAGACTGTCTGCGGCGACTTGCAGTGCCAGTGAGTTGCACTCACCCAAAACACTTCTCCTCAAAGCTCTGTCGCGCCGGAAGCTCGGCCGCAAGTCTCCTTTGGGTGTCCATTAGCGAACTCTGAGTTGCAGCAAGAAGGGAAAGAATTGTTGGAGGTCGTAAAACACTGGCCGGCCCTTAGGAATCGTCAGCTTGCAGCTCCATCATCAGGCCTTCATCATCGACACTAAGTGCTCGCGGCCAGCAGCAACTGGCGCCCTTCAGCTGGCCTCTAATTGGCCAGCTCAACCTTGGCCGCCAGTGAGCCGACAAAAAGCGGCGGGGACACTTGTTGATTGGGTGCAGCGCCCAAGAGTGGCCCTCTGCTCGGCCAGAAGTCGTAAAAGGTGCACAATGAGGAGTGGAAGAGGCGCAGAAAGAGAATGGGAAAAGCAGCCGCAGACTGTTTTGCATAAGAGTAAGAGTAAGAGTCCACCAGCGCCGCCCAAGGACACCAGTTGCACTCAGTTGCAGTCAGTTATAGTCAGTTGTACTCAGTTGCAGCTCCTCCAGAGCCGAGCTCTTTTCCAAAACTCTCAGCCGAACTCGAGCACTTTTATGAGCTCCCAGGCGCAGGCTTGGCTGCTCTTTTGCCTCACTCTCGAGAGCTTTCCGATGGGCAGTTCGCGTCGGACGTGCTCCGGGACCTCGGGGCTAGAGAGTGGGAAGGGCAGAGAGAAATTTGCACTCTCTGGAGGGGCGCAATGGATCGTAAAAGTGGCCAGCTCTCCAGTTTGGCAAATGCGCAAAAGATGCGGAAAAAAGTTACGCAATTATGGCACTAAATGAAACTGTTTTCGGCCCAACTTGAGTGCAATTCAATTGTTGTCAGCCGCCAAGGATCAAAAGTATCAAAAGGCGTCATGATTCTGGGCAGCTTTTTCGCCTTAGTGGTGCTTCAACCACCAAAAAGTTCCAAAATTGCGCCACAAAACAACCAAGGCGCCATCTCATTTGGGAGCCAAACAGCCCGAAAAGCAAACCTCGGCTCCAACAACAACCTCAGAAGGGCGAGGTTGTTGCAAAATGGTCAGCAAAATGTCTCAGAAAGAGACGAAAATCGTCCAGTCCAAAGGGGCCAATTCGTTCCGCCACTCGGGACACGTGACCTTGTCTTTGGTGTGAACAATACCTGGTCTTCGGCGAGCCAGTTTCAAGAGAGGAAGACACTCCAGAGAGTGTTCTAACTAAACTGGCAGCTCAAACTCGTCCTGCTTGTGAATTGTTGAATTACTTCATCACAAGGTTTCATCACAAAAGACAAAAGAGAGCGCATAAAAATATAAGAATTTTTATATTAAAAAAATTCGAAACAATATTCAAGAAAGAGAGAATGAATCCATCTAAACGCCCATCGTGAAACAATCTCTGTCGTTGCTCGGCCTCCACCGACGACCTACAACGCCTAATTTATCTGTCCCTTCATTTTGTTACATTATTATTATAGAATTTATATCTGAATTCCAATACCAGCGCCCTAACTTTGAAGAAGCGGCCATTTTGATCTCTAATCTTCTCTTCCTTCTTCCTAATTATCGCCCTTCCCCTTCCTTTGCTTCTGTTTCTGCCTCTATATCTATCTCTCTCTCTCTCCCTCTCTTCCTCTCTCCATCTCTCTCTGTCCTTTGCTCCCTCTCTCTCTCCCTCTTTTTCACTGCTGACTTCAGTTTCTCTCAAACATCGTCTCACCTCCTTCCCAAATGATACTTCTTCTTCTTCTTCTTCTTCTTCTTCTCGTTCTTATTCTCTTGCTTTCATCTATTTGATTTTGAATTTGAATTCCAATTTGAATTTGGATCTCATCATGGATGAACTAATCCAACCAGAACCACATCACTTTGGATGGCCCCACAAGTGGTGGTGGTGGCCACCAGCCCACTTGTGTGTGTCTTTTGAAACGTGTTTCGTAACCGCTGATTTATCATTTATCATTATTATTATTACTTGCTTCACTAATGTTGTTTGCATTGCTGCTGGTGCTGCTATTGTTACTACTGCTGCTGTTGTTACTACTAGCGCTAGTGTTATTATTGTTATTGTTATTATTATTATTATTACTATTGTTTGAAGAAGTATTCAATGGTGCCGTTTTTATCATAAATTTCTCCAACTTTGCCAATATGTGCTTGCCATAAGTATATTTTCGTAACTGTATCATGAATGGACGAATTCGTTGAAGCAATAGCTTTCTCTGAGCTGGCTCAGCAATCTCAATCATCTTCTGAACAACATAATTGGCGTATTGATCCTTCATCATTGAATATAATGTTCCCGAACCGTCGCCTATATTGCAATTAGCTTCGCGTGTACAAACCTCCTCAATTAATGCACTTCTCTCACTTCTTGATGCATGGGTAACACATTTTTCAACAACATTACTAGCAAACTTGTGCTGTGATAATTTTAAAACCTTTCCCGAGACAGTACTAATTATTTTGCTCTTGTCCTCTGGACGACCATGCTCAAGGACATGCTGTATGACATAGTTGCCATATTGATCCTGGACCAATAGATCAGTATGCTCGTGCAACTCTTCCATAATTGGCTTTGTCTGCTCTGAGCGACAATGTTCCAAAATCCTCTGGATCACTCGGCAACCATAGGGGTGCATTGATAATGATAGTACCTGATTCTTGAAGGCATTTATAATGAACTGCAATGATGCTGGATCCACACATTCAATGCACTTTTGAACCACATGATTGCCATTCTGATCCTTGACACAATTTAACACATTTCCATCCAATTCCAACACCAACTCCTTCTGTTGATCTGGATGAATTGACTCAAGGGCCTTTTGTATAACACGACAGCCATACATTTGTAGCGCCAACTTCAGTACATGACCCTTGATTTTCATGGCCAACTGTTGCTTCTGATCCTCAGTTCCGTGTTCGAAAAATTTCTGTATTACATAGTTGCCAAAGACGTCGGTCATCAAACTGTAGGCACTATCAATGATCTCCTGGAACACCATCTCCTTGTCTGCCGGATTGGCCTTCTCCAATTTCTGCTGAATAAACCGAGACCCATACTGATCTTGACTGAATTCAACTATGTGCCCCGCCAACTCTCTCAAATGCAAACCAGGCGCTCTGCTGTTTCTAAACTCCTCAAGCAACCGACTTCGGCCCAGACTTATGTTTCCCCCAGTTGCATTGTTGCCCCCACTTCCTCCCAATGAACCAGGCGCCACCACCGTGGACGTATTGCTGTTGCCCGCACCAGTTGCATGATTTCTGGCCCCACTTGCACCATGATTTGATGAACCTCCATTTCCGCTGTCAAAAGCTCCGCCAGCTGGTTGGTGGTGGCCTTGGAGTTGGTGGTGATGCTGGTGGTGGTGGTCCATGATGCCCAATTGGTGGCCGGATGTTAGATGGTTTGGGCCCAAAGTTGGCCCACTGTTGCTGTGCTGGACTGCTGAATTGCGCTGCACGGCCCTATTGGGAAAGATTGCAGAATGGTTTGAGTTGACGAAAAAGTTCGACCCATTTCTGGCCAAATACTTGGCCTCAGCTCCAGGCGCTGCAGACATTCTCGGATGGCCACCACTAACTGTTCCACCACTGCCACTGATGCTAAGATTTGCCAGCGAACCATTGAGAGACGAGGGCGGAGTTAGACTACTATTTGGGCCAGCTATCAAACCTAAGGGACCCCCAGGCGATGATGGAATAGCCGGATTAGCGAGCGGAGCGAAAAACTGGCCACCATTGTTGCCCTTCATCATGTTGTGTCCAGCTGAAGCCAGTCTGAGGAAGTGATTTGTTGAGTCGAGATTGGTGAAAAATCCACCTATAACTGGCCCAACTGCAGCACTTGGTGGACCTCCTCCAGATCCAATAATATTCGAGGCTCCTCCTCCTGCGTGGCCGGCAATATTAACACCAGGCACCTGTCCCCTCGAGACACCCTGATTCACAGCCCTTATTTGATTGCGATTCTCTGTCATTGAGTCTCGTCTGGGCGAGTTTGACTGATCGGCGGAGTTGTTTTGTACCAAGCCTGAAATACTTGAGGTCAACGAGGTTCCAATGGGGCCCAATTCGTTAACTCCAAGATGTGGTGGTCCATTGTGACTCCCGAGAGCTCCCACTTGATGATTGAACGCATTCAAATGATTATCCGATCCACTAGAGTTGGCCATCATCTCCAAGTGATGGGCCATGTGTGGCTGAGGATGATGCAATTGATGATGGTGATGGTGGTGACTACCCAAACCAGCGGGCGAAGTTACAGCAGATGAGGTGGAGGAAAAGTGGCCAAAATTTGTACTCAATGGCACTCCACTTGAGTTATTGTTAGCTGGAGAATACAACGACGGCTGCCCCTCCGGCACATTGCTGGTTGCCCCACTTGAGTCTGATCGAAAAAGGGGCCCCGAGTGCTGGGAAGGCACCTGCAGTGAGGGGTGATGCTGTGCTGGACCATGAATTGGATGACCAGGCCCAGGTGGCCCAATTGGACGTCCATCAGTCTGATCTATCATATGCTGTGAGCCCATGTTAGCGCCCATATGCGGCGGCTGATGCTGTTGATGCTGATGATGTTGATGCTGGTGCTGTTGTTGTTGTTGCTGCTGCTGTTGTTGTTGTTGTTGTTGCTGCTGTTGCTGCTGTTGCTGCTGTTGTTGCTGTTGTTGTTGTTGCTGCTGTTGTTGCTGCTGCTGAACGACTGCAGCGTTTATCGCGTCATGATGAGGTGAATTGACCATCATGGGCATCAGTCTTAAAGCAGCGGGGTTCAAACCGTTTTGGGTCATCAGGGACCCATTGCGATGAACAGCAGCGGCAACTGCGGCCGCATCAAAGTAGCCTGCATGTAACAGTTGTGGTGGGGGCGGCGGAGGACCATACTGGCCAGACTGCATGTTTGAAGCATTAACAACTCCCACATTCTCGGGATTCATAGCCCTTGGCGAGTGCCCTCCTCCACCCAACAAATGCGCCGGTTGCTGATGATGAGCCTGTGGCTGTTCCTGACCATGGGGCTGAGAGTTTGAGGATTGTTGTGGATTCGCCTGCTGCTGCTGGCTGGCTTGTTGTTGTTGTTGTTGTTGATGTTGTGGCGAATGAACGTGACCATGGGTCTGTTGCTGCAATAATTCTTGCTGCTGAGAGTGCTGCTTCTGACTTTGTTGTTGCTGCATCTGGTGCTGTTGTTGCTGTTGCTGTTGCTGTTGTTGTTGTTGATGTTGTTGTTGTTGTTGCTGCTGCTGCTGTTGTTGTTGTTGCTGATGCACAATGGCCGCTAGGTGCTGAACGTGCATGGCTGCCGAGCCATGATGTTGATGACCATTCGGACCTCCAGAGGGACCCTGGCCACCAGGCTGTATCATACCCGGGTACATACTCCATGGGAGTCCATGGTAATACGGAGGTATAACTGGCTGGGGCGGTGGAGGGCCACCTGGTCCCATTAGATGCGCATGAACAGGCTCTCCCTGGAAAGGCTCTTGCTGGAAGTAGGGATTCTGGGTAGGTGACGCACCTAGATGACTATATTCAAGCGTAGACTCCTCAGTCGCATTGGAGCCGCCCAAGACAACATGAGCCTTAGCGGCAATTCCCGATGCGGATAGCACATCACCTGGTAGGTGAGCACTCAATACACCGATAGGACTACTCTGAGTGTTGGGGGGCAGGGTTAATTGTGATGCATGCTGGTGTTGCAGGTCCGGGTGATGTTGTAACATGTGCATATGCGGCTGTTGTTGCTGCTGTATGTGAAGGGGCATTCCGATTGGGGTGGGCCCCTGCATCGGTGCAGATGGATGAGTCTGCACTGGTTGTTGGTTCTGGTGCTGGCGTTGAAGCTTTGAGGGAGTGTATTCAACTTCCTCGGGAGCGTTCGTATCATCATCATCATCATCATCATTGACATTGCTCTTTGGAGATGTTGGACTTTGATTCAGGCTGCCAGAAGTACCCTTTTGGCCATTATTAGTATTACTAGATTGTGTTTGCTGCTGATTCTTTGTATTAGCACTAGTTGTATTGCCACTAGAAGTCTTATTGTTGATAGGTCCCTTACTGCCACCATTAACCTCGCGATTATTATTAGATTTAATGTTTGCTCTATTGGTTCCTAGATTGTTGTTTGCTTCATCTGGATCTTTTGTCAAAGTAATACTGCAATTCTTATTGTTGCCGGTGTTGATATTGTTATTATTAGCGGTGATGTTATTATTGTTGTGGCCAATCAAATTAGAGCCAGCCTGATGATGTTGTTGTGATCTCAACGCCTGTTGACCTTTTCCAAAGAGCTGCTTTTGGTTGGGTGTTGATTGTTGTTTCTGTTGTTGTGATTGATGGGATGCCGCTGATGATGAAGTCGACGATTGTTGTTTATCGTCCGCCATTATCCGCCAATCAAACGAAATCCAATTGCCTAATACCAGCCTTCCCGGTCAATTTAGTGAATATTATCGAGTGTCAGTCCTTAGTATGGATATAATGAGATTATGAAGGAAATGCAATAGTAGTATGTCGACTGTGAGTAGATATATTTGTTACATGCACTTTTGGAAAGGAATTCCTAAAGGTTAGGCCGGGAGAAAAGGGTGTAATATTACATAAATGCTAGGATGTATCCAATATGATTCAATATATGTTTATAATAATATTACAATAGTTCCAGTATATGAATAACCAAGTGAAGTATAATGACACATAAATACATAATTACATAAGGAGAGGAGAGAGGGAGAGACAATTAGACAGACAGACCGGACTGATGACGAGAGATTTACAGAAGAGAGCGTCCGTTCTCGCGAGTACTGCCGTCGGCAACGACGACCGACGACCGACGACGACGACGACAGCGGCAAGCAGTAACACGAAGACATCGATGACGATGGTCGCCGACGAGGCTGGTTGTTGGCTCGCTAGCTCGCTTGTTCGCTTCCAATGTTGTTTGCCTGCCTAGCACTGGAGCGAGCAAGTGAGCAGATGTGAGCTGGATCGGCCTCTTCACTGTCTTTCCAGTCCAGCTCCGAGCTGATTTCCCACAGGAAAGTGCACTCCATTCACAATCATCGGCAGTCCCACACCAACAAGAGAGACTGCCTCCGAGCTCAGTCCGGCTAGTCGGAGAAAAATCAGCTCAGGCTCGCTCCAATGTTGTTGACGCGGCGGCTGCACACTGGCATGCTGGTATCATTGCCTACTCCAGCAACAGACAATAGGATCGATATGTCCACTCCTATGGAGACTATTCACATAAGCGATGAAATAATTGATTGCATTTAAAGCAAGGATTGATATGAGATCAAGTTTATGGACTTAGCAGCTCTAACAAGAATCTAAAGAGTTTCTAACGAGGTGCCAACAAACAGTTTCGCGTTGATGATAGTAAAACGCAGATGTATATAAAGGGGACGCATGCCTTCAGTGTTGTCCTCCTTCGGGAGGGCATTTACTAAAATTGGAACGATACAGAGAAGATTAGCATGGCCCCTGTGCAAGGATGACACGCAAAATCTGCGAAGCGTTCAAATTTTTTTCCCAAAAAACTATTTTCACATCCTAATAATCCTTTGTGACAACTTCCACACGACTGTAATGTAGCAGCAAAGGTCCCTGTCTAGAGGGTGCCAAAGGGTTGCTCAAATCACGCGATTGTGTCCCCGCCGCTCAGGTCTAACAGGTGTACCCCCGTCAAACACATAGGGGCATTCAACAGGAGACTATATCTAATGGTTCGCCTCACATGTGTAAGACATCAAAGCTCGGAGATTTTATTCACAGAAAGACTTTCTTAGTGTTACTAACACTTCCATTCGATAGACCTTTGCTCACTCGACGTCCTCATCTGGATTCCTATCCTGTAGCTCGTAAGCATCCAACCTTTGGTTCCACATGCTAATATTGCCACGGAAAGAGGTTATGATTTCGTTGTAGAGCTCGACCAGCGCCTCGGTTTTCTGGTCCAGATTTACTGACTGTAAATGTTGCTCCTTGGTTATCGTCTTCAGTTTTTCCAACCTCCCCGTGAGGCCACTGAAGTCGGGCCAATTCTTGTCGTCCAAGACTTTATCTGCTTTCTCTTCCAACATCTTAAGGGATTCGAAGTGTCTCGTGAGATCATTCTCGTAGGCTAATACAAGGTCAGCTTTGGCGGCCTCACCAATATCGGAATTGCGACATTTTTCTAGATTACTCAGCAGCTCTTTGCTCTTCCTCTGTAGCTCTAGAAACTTGAGGAAGGATTCACCACTTGGAGTTGTGAGGAAATTTTCATACAATTCGGCCACTGGCTTGATTTTCTGAGAGACGGATCCTAAATCACCATCATGATGCCTGTGATTTGGTCCTTTTCCTGTGTAGCCGAGGAGTCTGTTCTCCAGCTTTTTAGTTCGCCACTCCAATGAATTCATCTCCTGAAATAGATGTCAAGCTTTCTGGGACAATGTCGAGGGATAACACCAGGACGGTGAGGCCACAAAGTGGGCAAATCTAGATTCTAATTGTTAAACGCCCAGAAAGGGTGGGCTACACACATGACAATGGTCTTGAGTCAGCTGCAAGTGTTTTGAGCATCCCGCAAAGAACCGCGTGCAAGTTTTCCCTGCGAGATTACTCACGCCACTTGCGGCAAAGAATTGCTGTTCAAGTTGTTTTTTCGCCTTGGATGGAGATCAGGCAAACCTCTATTAATTATTGTATTTCCATCGACATCATGAAAAAATACGAAGGCTCGACTCTTATAAATCACGATTGGCAACAGATTGCGATAGCCTTTTGGAATAGATACCCAAATAAGTACAGCAAGCACGTGCTAAGCGAGGATATTTTAGATAGACGCATAGATTCGCATGGTCAATTGATTACTAAGAGGTTATTTGTTAAAACTAACAGCTGCCCAAGATGGATTGAACGTTTGATGCAAACAAAAAATGTCCATATCATAGAAGAGTCAGTATTTGATCCCTTAAGGCGAACACTCACCACAATAACACGTAATTTAGGTGCAACAAATTTGTTAACAATAGAGGAAGTTTGTGTGTACAAACCACATAAGTCGGAGGAGAATACCACAGTTCTAGAGCGGACGGCCGTTTTCGACTCAAAATTGTCAGGCTTCAAGAAATTGGCTGTGCTGAGATTGAGCTTCGAAAGGTATAAGCACAACATAAAGCGGACGGATCTAGGATTTCGCCAAGTTATACAAGGTCTATTTAGGAAACAAGATATCTAGATAATTATATTTCATCCAATGATTAGGGTAGCATATAGATGAGCCTTTCAGTATATTGATAAGATCTATCCTCAATAGTCCAAAGAACGCCTGGTAAATTGAATGCAATGGATTCAATATCCAGCCTCTTCAGGGTTAACATAGTAACTATTTGTAGCGAGTCAATTGAGAGGTTGTGCGATATAACCTCTATCCTCAAGAACTATGATCTTGTCAATGATTTACAACGAGTAACCTTCCGTGATCTAAGCAACAATACTGCTCACCAGATAAACCAACTCAGATTGCGCATCAACACTATTAATGATTTGAAAACTAGACCGGATTTGAATGCAATCCAACATCAGTTGCACGCTGTCGTCGCCGAGGAAAGCACCAAGTATAAACTAACAGATATAGTGGATTTGGATGCAACACCGTGGTTCGAGAGATGGAAAGATAAGTTCATCAGTAGTCACAACAATTATGATCACGACTTTATTGGTTCAAATTTCGGAGTTTTCATCATCTTGAGCACTCGGGATTTGCAAAACTTTGACTCAGTAGCCTCTAAATTGTTGAGTCAAGTTAGAGACAATGATATTATTAGATTTTTGACCAATGGCTTTATTGAGCACTACATCATTGTGAATGTTCAGGAAAAAGGAGAAACGTATAGTCAGCCTCTTCAAGATGAAACAGGGAGTAGCATTGATACACTTCCTATACCTACAAATTTCGAAACTAATCAAATTGCGCCTCCATATGAGCAGCTTTACAATCGTTTTGTTAACTGTTTTGGGAACAACAATTGCTCCTGGCTGAACGTGCCCATAGAACAGCCGGGCCAGAATATATTATCTCTGCTCAAATCATTCATAGCAGGCTCATTAGTGCCATGGTGCGAACGACAAGTTAGGATACTGAGTGATGCAATATCTACTCGAAAGGGATTGAGGAGGAATCTAGTGATAGCTACGCGCCAATTGCTAAACATAGGCCAAACATCTTATGTGAATCAATCAGTTGTGTACACGCCCGATGCGGGAGAGATGCAATGCAGGAAACTGGGTGATATAGCGATGTGTTTAGGACTCTATGAACTAGCTAGCAGCTCATACGATTTAGCTAAGAAGGAGTTCTTGAACGATGGAGCTTGGCTGTATTATGCCGGGGCTTGTGAAGCTCACGCTGCGGCTATGTTTATGCTAAACAAATTCCAGAGACACTACATCGAGAAAGCCGTGGCGACCTACATGGACCCATGCCGTAGCAATGCGCTAGCAACCAGAGCTAGTATAATAGCAACCGACATCTTGCGTAATACGTCTCCCATCGATGCTGCTAAGTTTTTTGTTACTCTAACAGGAAACGATAATGACCTACAGTCAGCTCTATTCCTGGAGCAGGCCTCTAGATGTTATATCATGAGTAGGACAAGATTGCGCAAGGCATCGTTTTATTTCGTTTTGGCGGGTTACAGGTATGGAAGGTGCAACTTAGGTAACTTGTCACTGAGATGTTATGCACAGTTTGATGCAAATGAGTGGGCATCGGCGGCGGAATATGTAAAGCTTTCATCAAAACACATAATTGATCAAGTCGAGAAGTCAAATGGTTCGTCCGAATCAAACTTAGGTAACCCGTCGTCGGCTAATTCTAGTTTGCAAACTCTCTGATAAAGCTCCTCGTCGAGGGGGTAATAGTCATCCAATGGATTGTAAGAACCTTTAAAATAAGCGTCAACATCATTCTCGTCGACTTTGATCTTGGACTTAGCTGGGGTGCTTTTGCTTTCTGTTTCATTCTTTTCGGGCAGTTTGACAGCATCGCTGTTTTCATCCAATTTCTTAAGACCTCGTGGCGCCTTCCGCTGTGTCTTGTTGTGGATTATGTTGGTTGAAGCCTTCAAAGCTTTGAGATCCTTCGGCTGCGAAACCCTATTTTGGAGGCCGCCTTGCAAGGACCTACCTGATTTGAGATTCTCATATCGATCTGCCTCCTGAGTAATCTTAGTGTGTATGATATTAGTTGCCGGCTGCAGCGGCTTAGCCTTTCTCTGAGTCAATCCGGCCGACTGAAGAATGACCGTTGAGGTTTTGGGTAAGTTTTAGATTAGTGAATATGGTTGAGATTTGAGCTTGGCGAGTCTAATTCGATCTTAGAAATACCTACCATGTTTGACTTGTGACTGATTTTATATGATGAGAGAGGCCGAATATGAATAGATAAGGCTCAGGATTTGGATCTGGATAGATTAAAAACGGGACTGGTCATCCGATAGATTGGATGAGTTTGCGTCACAAGAGATAAACAATTTAAAGAGCAAAAGCGACGAAAGCACTGGCAGCTCAATAACAAACGAGAGTAAATTTCCAACGTTAAAAGTTTGGCCAACTTTGAATGTGGCGCTCAAAAGTTCATCAGAACGCTAGAGGGCGCACGAGTCTGCATGCCGGAAACATTGGCGCACACTGAATTCTGTACTGCGCTTGTGTATTCGGTGAGACAACGTGATTTCTGCGCTTTGGATACTCTGGCATGGCCGAAAATTTATATTTCTCGTCTTGTAAAAAACAATTGACATTTCCCCACAAATTTAATTATTAAGCATACATTATTTTGCCTAAACCATATTAGGTTGGCCGTTACACCCGAACACATAGGCTATTATAATCTGTAAAGATGACCAACACAAAAGGTTACAGACGTGGAACACGGTACATGTTCGCCAGGCCGTTCCGAAGACACGGAGTGGAGCCGCTATCAACCTTCTTGAGAGTATACAAGAGAGGAGACATCGTAGATATCAAAGGTAATGGTGCTTTCCAAAAGGGCATGCCACACAAGAGTTACCACGGTAGAACTGGACGGGTGTTCAATGTCACTCCACATGCCGTGGGTGTAATTGTGAACAAGAGGGTCAGGAATCGCATCATCCCGAAAAGAATCAATGTTCGTGTTGAGCACGTGAAACACTCAAAGTGTCGCGAGGACTTCTTGCAGAGAATGAAGAAGAATGACGAATTGAAGGAGAAATATGCGGCTGACATGAAGGCCGGCCTGAAGCCACAGAGACCTCTCCTCAAGAGGATGCCAGCCCAGCCAAGAGAGGCCGATTTCGTAAAAGTCAACCGATACAACAAGCCCAAGACGTTGGCACCCAAGTCATACGATGCATGGTAATCGCATCATCTGCTGGGACTACCCTCCCTCTCACAGGCCCAATAAATGTCAAAAGCCTTACAACTCAAAATCTCATAAGCTAATTTTTCATCAACCTCAAATTCATTCTCTAAGCTTTCTGTATCAAAATTCACTCATGCCCGAATCTTCGCTTGAATTCTGGCGACATTGTGGTGAGAGACACAGGTTGCATTGTCCTAACTTGCTACTCTCTGGTGGCACAATCACTGAGATGTGGAGATATCTCAATGTCCACCTTGTTGCATTGTTGGAAGCAGTGTGTGGTAGTTGCAAACGCTGCCGCAAGCTGGCGCTCCGATTCGTTTTTCTGTCCTCAGTCTATAGGTTAAGCTGTGAGTTTGCTCGCGCGCAAACTGTTGGATTGGTGTCTCTGTGCCCATTCGAATGGTTGTAGTTGGTTGCTGACACTGTTTTGGCCCAGTTGAGAGGAAATATTTTGAAAACATTTGCTCGTAACATGGGCAGCAGGCCGCACAGAGCGAACAAGAAGAGGAGTCAAGTGAGCAGTTGTTGGGGCTAGTGTGCATGCGCAAAGGAGTCGAGTCAACACAGTGAGCATTTGGGATGAAGTGTGGCTTCTAGTTGATAGTTTTGCCTGCCACACTTTGGCCCGCTTTGCACAAGAGTGCGACTTGTTGTTTTGGTCTAGTTTTGGCAGCGCACAGATTCAGTTGAGCCTCAGTGTTCGGAGCGACAACAACAACAACAACAACAACAAGAGCACCAAGACAACAATCAGAGCAGCAACAATCACAAGGAGGACGACGAGACGCTCGTCCCAAAAAGAGGAGATCTCCTAAAATTCTCGCTGAGAAGCTCAAAGTGTGCGGAGGTTTGTGAGTGGCAATAGACTAGGACAAAAGAGGAGCGCCCATTGGATGGTTTGAGACTAGGATGAGCAGAGGAGCATGACATCGCAACGACTCAGTGACACAAATCGGACCAACTTGAGCGGCAAGCCAGCGGCAAGCGAGCGGCCCAGCAGCAAGATGATTGCCCAGCAGACAGTGCAGCAGATCCAGAGTGAAGGGAAGGAGCTCGCTCGAGACGAGGACAGTGCGCAGTTTGTGGATCCATATCCCAGAGAGGCTAAATGCGGGCGCCAGGACGAGGTCGAAAAGGAGCCGAAAGTGGCCGGCGAGCTTAGGTCTCAGCAGGAGTCTTCGGGCGGCCAGTTGGGGCCAGACAGTGGCCACTTGGATCAGAGTGAAAGAGGAGGCGTTTCGGGCGCCACACCACAGCAGCAGCAGCAGAGTGGCAAAAGGAGGCGTGTCAAGTACGAGAAACCGTCGTACAGCTACAATGCGCTGATTATGATGGCCATCAAGGCAGCTCCAGAACGGCGACTGACTCTGAACGGAATCTACGAGTACATCATGAAGAACTATCCTTATTATCGCGAGAACAAGCAGGGATGGCAGAACTCAATCAGACACAATCTGAGTCTGAACAAGTGTTTCGTCAAGGTGGCGCGCCACTACGACGACCCGGGCAAGGGCAACTACTGGATGCTGGACCCGTGCGCCTCGGAGGAGGTGTTCATTGGGGGCACCACTGGCAAGCTGAGGCGCAAGAACAGCTCCTCGTCGCGCAACAGGCTGGCCGCCGCATATAGGCGCTCGCTGCTGATGAACCTGGGCATCAACGTGGGCACCCAGCATTTGGGCCCGCTCAGCGGCCAACTGTTGCCCCTGCGGCCGGCTGGCGGCGCTCAGGGCGCGGCGGGCGAGCCCCCCAAGGGTCCCAATGGGGAGCCGCAGCCGCCACCGGTGATTCCGCTGGTGGCGCTGGCGGCAGCGTCGCGTCTGCAGGCGGGCGCGCGCGTGCCGCCCTTGCCGCTCGGGATGGGCGCGCACGCCCCCTCCAGTGGCGCGCCGAACCCGGGCCCGCACGCGCGCCTGCCGAACGCGTGCTTCGGGCCGCCGCGCACCAGCCCCCTGCACACGCCGCTCCCGCACAACCCGACCAGCTCGCCGCCCCAGTGCCACGCGGCCAACTCGCTGGCCCTCAGCTCGCTCATCGCCCAACAACAACAAATGGGGCGCCACCACGACCAGCAATTGCAACAAAATCACCACCAACAACAGCAACAACAACAACAACAACAACAGCAACAACAGCAGCAGCAGCAGGCGGCTGCAATGGCGGCCGCCGCCGCGGCCGCAATGGTGCACCAGCAGCAGCACCAGTTGAGCATGCAGCTGAACCAGCAGGCTCAGCTGGCCCGGCCGAGCATCCAGCAGCAATATGCGAGCCTCTTCAGCCACCAGTTCCAAATGCACCTCGCCCACTTCCACCAGCAATATCTGGCGGCGGCCCAGCTGCAGCGCCAACGCGCCCAGCTCAACGCGCCCTGCGCCTGCGGCCAGCGTCTTGCCGGCCACCACCACTGCCTGGCGGCCTCCACCAAGCACACAGCTCAAGCTCCAGCGAGCAACGCAGCCAAGCTGGCGCCCAGTCCGCCCCCCGCGGGCCCCCTCGAGCGCCGAGCGCCCACTCTTGGCTGGACGCCGCCCCTCGGCCGCCGCCCAAAGTCGCCCGCGCACGAGGAGAAGGCGCGCCAGCTAGAGGAGGAGCCACAACAAGAGCTCGACTCGGACGAGTGCCCCGAGCTAGACATGGACGAGGACGAGGAGGAGGAGGCGCGCTCGGCGGGCTCGCGGGCCGCCAGCCAGTCGCCGGCGGAGTGTGGCCCGCGCGCGCACGCAAATTCGCACGCAGACCGCGCCACGCCCACCCGACAACAGGTGGGCGGGGCCGCGGGCAAGCACCGAGCGCGCACCAGCCTCTCGTTCGCAATAGACAAGCTGTTGAACTAGAGTCTTCATGTATTCTGAGGCAAACTCACTTATTGATTAATCAAGTCTCTCCAAAGAGTCTCTCTTCTTCCAGATGAGATTATGATTAGTTTGCCGCTCCTGGTCGTTTGGCTTTATTATTATTATCGCTTTAATTAATAAAGAGATTATCGTTTGTGTGAAATGGTGTATCAAATGGTCTTTTTCCAACGCTGGTGGTCTGTGATTGCTGCTAGTGCAAAGAGTTCGAGCCAAACAAGCAAAACAAGGCCAAATGAGTGATTTTTGAGGCCGTTTATCAGTTACTCTGAACCGGAATATAATGCAAAAAATACAGGTTTTGATTTGGCCCAGTTTGGACAGTTTGGAGTTTGCGTCGCTCTTTCGATTCTATTTCGGATTCTTATCCAAAAAGCGGACGTCTGTTGTCAGCAAGCGGCGAAACTGAGGCGGCGGCCACTTTGTTTTTTGGGCGCCTTTTGTCGCCTCAAACAAGCCGAAAGCACGAGAGGCAGTCTGTGGCGGTTTTCGCGCTCAGTTGAGGGGAAGAAACACAAAAGGTGTTGTTTCTGGTTGGAGAAAACAATGACAATAGCAAGCAGGAGAAGGAAGAAGAGCTGCTCACTGTTTGCGGCCACTCGAGATTGGCTAAAATTGCTTTTGTTGCCCCATTTGTGTTGCTTAGGGCGAAGAGTGGCCCAAATTGACACTAATGATTGCTCATTTGTGCGCGAGTTTCTGCCCTCCACACTCTGCCTCTTCGCCTTTCCCTTAGAGCCGCTCCTCTGGGACACCTTTGCCTTTGGGACGAGGAAGCGGCGGCCCACCTTTGGCCAGTTGTTGGACTTCAGGCAGTCTGCTCTGCGGCCGCAGACTGTCTAAAGTGCAACAACTGGCACCCATAGAGCACCCTCAGCTCTGCGGCGGCTTCTCATTTCTGCACGCCGGAGCTCTGCTTGGGCGCCTCCAGTTTCTCTGTGGGGCCACTTTCGAGAGGCGTCGAGCGGGCAACAGTTGCTCATCATTTCCATATTGTCGCCTCCTTCTGCTTGGACGCGCGCGCTTTCGAGCAGCCGCCGGCCTGCAGGCTACACCTTAGGTCTGCTGCACCAAAGGCGCACTGCAGCAAAGGCGCAAAAGACTGGGCGCCGCAAAGCCAATGAGCAGCGCCCACTGACAGTTGTGAGCGGCCGGAGGAGAAGCTTGGGTGGAAAATGGGATAAATTTAGATGTAAGTGTCAATTTATTGCTCTCCATTTCAACCTCAACTCATCAATTTGGCCCCAAGTCCAAAGGAGCAGCGAACAATCCAGATCGGATTGTTCTGGATTGCTCGCCGACAAGCAAGAGCTGGCTCTTGTTTGCTTGTTTTGGCCTTGTTTTCCTCCTCTGTTGCTCTTGTTTTGCTCTCTTCTTCTGCTCTCATTCTGCTCTCATTCTGCTCTTGTTCTGCTCGAACTCAAAGCTCTTCCAACCGCCGACTGTCTGTCTCTGATGGCCGCGAATTCCGTGCGCACAATTGGCCCCCAAAGAGAGCCTCTTCCTCTTCCTTTTCCACTTCTAGTTCCAGTTCCACTTCCAGTTTCAGTTCCTCTTTCTCTTCGCTGTCCACTTTTGGCTCCAGTTTTGAATCCAGTTGTGCTCCACAGTCGCACTTCCGCGCGCTCCACTGCACTGGCGCGGTGTCAAAATGTGTCTGTTGCGCTGATCTCCAGTGGCCAAACAGGCCGCCCAGTCGAGCCACAGTCTGCGGCCAACAGTCTGCAGCCAACAGTCTGTCCTCCCACTTTGCTCGTCCCACCAAATTGCGGCCCCAAATTGACTCCTCTTCTCGCCATCTCGCAACAGAAGAGCCCACTTCTGAGGGTCGGAAGTTATCGAAATTTGTGAAATTTGGCCGAAATTTGGCAAAGTTTGACAATTTTCATTCAAAATTTGCATCATTTTCACCCGAAAATTTGCAGAATTTCACAAATTTCCGCCCAAATTTGGCCAAATCCAAAGCAATTGGGACTGAGCGCGAGAACAATTAGGCCCAATTCGCGTGCAACAACTGGCAGTTTGGCCGCACCAAATCGGCCGCTCGAAGTGGCCAATTGATCGCACGCAACAACTGCACTATATTGGCGCTCAGAGTCCCTCTTTGGCCTGCTTTTCTTTGGCCCAAAAGCAGCTGCAAGGCGCCCCATTTGCGCCCATCGACTGGCCTCCATTTGGGACTGTCTTGGGCGCGCGTGGCCGACTGAGAGCGAGCACTTAGGGCGCCCAAACTGAGCCAAAGTGGAGCCCAAACTGCGACAAACAATGCAAAATGCGCGCCGAAACGTGCGCCTGGCAGCCTAGAGTCTAGCTGGGCCGACGACTGACGATTGAGAGTGTACTACGCGCAGTTGGCACTGTTCTTTGTGCGAGTTTGATTGAAATTAAAACTTTGAAATTAAAAGGAAAAAGAAGGAAAGTGATCGAAAATGGGCAAAGGAGCGCCGCAGACAAGCGGCCGAAGCATGGCAGTTGGAAGTGCGAATTTGAATCAGCAAGTGGCCTTCGGGCTCGCCTTGCTTGTGGCCCCCAATTCGAACATTATTCGATTGCGATTGTTATGCAACCGGCCCTGGTCTGCGGCGAGCACTCGCGTCCTGCTGGCTCGCGCGCGCTCCAGACGCCGCAAGATAGATCACGACCGCGGACTGTCTGTCACTGAGGGCGCCTCTTGGGCACTGCAAGCAGCCGGCCAAGTTGGCGCCTCCAACACGCCAGAGACTGTGTGCGGCTCGAGAGACTTGCTGGGGGCTGCCAATTGGAAAAATGGCCACTTTTTGCCAGAATTTGGAACTTGGAAAGCAAGAAAGTGGCCAAACTTGGGCCGAGCCTAAGCGTGAACAGTGGGACAACAAGTGGCCCAGTTGGCCGGCAAACACTGTGTGTCTCTGAGTGGCCAGTGCGCCGTTGAGTGAGTGCAACGAGTATCAATGCGAGCTCGTGTGTCACTCAAAGTGGGCAGGCGCCGCGCCGACTGGGACGGCCAGTGGCTAGTGAGACTGCATGCAGTCGCTTGCAGAAGATGCAGTTGCAGCCAAAAGAGGCAGTGAAAGAGGCAGAAATGGCCCCCAAGTGCGCCAGTCTGACAGGCCCGCAGCTTAGAGGCGGCGCATTCCTGCGCGCTGCTCACAATTGGCGCTGGTTGTTTGTGCGCGCCAATTGGGCCGCACAGTCAACGAGCGAACGAGCGACAAGTGTGAAAAGTGTGCGCTTTCTGTGCTTTCTCTGCGCTTTCTCTGCGCTTTCTGTGCGCTTTCTGTGCGCAAAAGGCAGCGACAAGTGTGGAATATGCCGCGCCAGCTTGTCTGCGGCCAAAGCGAAACACTGCGCGCACATTGCGGCCTTGGACCACAGTCTAGGGCGAACCAGCTAAAGTCCATTGCAATTGGCGCCCCCAAAGAGACTGGAAAAAACGGCTCCAAGTCCGAAGCTGTCTGTCTGTGCGTTCAGCTGACAGACAGACAGACAGACAGACAGACGCGCACTGGGACACGCCGGCCTGCAGCTAATCTGTGCTAATTTCTGCCCACTCTGAGCGCACAATTGCGCGCCGCTAATTGCGGGTTGCGCTCGGGGCCTTTCCACTCGAGCGATATTGAGCGAGCGCCACATCGACACGAACGGCCGAGGACAGTCTGTCGGCGGCCACCCAGCACGTTTTCTGCGCCCGAAACAAGCTCCAAGGGCCACCCAGGCGGCCTGATTGGCGGCGACAATTGTTGTTTTAAGCTGAAAAAGCTGAAAGTTGTTCAAATTGTTCAAATTGTTCAACTTTTTCAATTTCCCCCAAGTTTCCTCAGCTCTTCCCACCTCAACGCCTCCTTTTGGGCCAGTTTGCGCCGCTCCAGCTCAGCCGCCGAGCTCACACTTAATTGCGACCGTCGCCAAGTGTCTCCAAGTGTCGCCAAGTGTCTCCAGTGCGCCCAAGTGCGTCCCAGTGTGTCATTAAGCGGCGGCCGCAATTACACTCTGACGCAACACTCTCTTCTCCATCTGAAGGCCACTTTTCGTCGCCTTCAGATGAGGACTCGCTCGCCCGAGTCTTCATCTGTCCCTGTCTCTGGCTCTTCCGTTTTGCACTCGCGAGCACAAGACGGAAGAGCCGCCCAGACGGCCAGACTCTAAGACGCCGAGACCTAAGGAGCGACGTAAAGTGCGCCTTCTGGGCCAGCAACAGTCTGCGGCGCTTCCCTTGCTTGCTCGCCCGCTCCAGCCGAGATCACATTTCACACACTGCTCAGAGCCCAACTGGAGCTCATTCTCCAACGTCCACGGTCAATATTTACAGATTTCGCGCCTGTCAAAAAGGATTGGCCTGGCTGTTTGTTTTGCCTGCGCGTTTGTTTGTTGCGCTGTTCACTGTCCGCTGGAAGGTGGGAGACTGTCTGCGGCCCAGCTGCACACAGTCTCTGCCAGACAGTCTCTGGCTGCTGGAAGTGCAGCTCGAGACTCGCCAGTCTTCAGCGCTTAGTGTTCAAAGTCAGTCCGACTGACAGACTGCCCAAAGAAGTGCGCGCACACAAGTCTGCAGAGACGAGCTGGGCCCGCATAAACAGGTGTCAGTGCGCGGCGGACTGTCTGCGGCGGACTGTCTGCGGCGGACTGTCTGCGGGCGCTGAGCTGGCCCTAAGGTTGGCCCGCATCTGCGAGCGAACCTTGCAGTGCGCGGCGAACTTTGAGCGAGCGCAACAGCCCAGCGCGCGACCTTAGGTCAAGTCGGTGCGAAAACAAGTGGCGAATTCGGCCGCTCAGCAACGCAAACTGCAAACTGCACTGCGCACAGTTGCTGCCAGTTGCACAACACGCTCCCAGCGAACAGTTGCAAAATGGGGCCGCACGAATATGCATCACTGGCCTAAGAGGATTAAGTGCGGCTGGCCAAAGCGAGGCTGATTCGACGCGATTTGCGACCCAATGATGGCGATAATAATAATTGTTGCAACTTGTTTCGCCCCCCAACAGCTGCAGCCAATGACACCAGCTCGTACCAGTGGGCAGACCAGTGCCATCTACAGTCGACAGTCGACAGTCTACAGTCTACAGTCTAGTGTAGCTTCCCGTCAGGCGCGGGAGTGTGTGCGGCCTAATATTGCAGACTAATATTGAGTTATGGGCCAATATTTGACTCCAATTGGGCATATTCGCCGGGGGCTAAGCTGCCTCCAATGGGCCAGCATTTGTTGCTCAGATGATGCAAGATTGGCGCAGGTTGGCGCGCAAAAGCCACACGCAAAGCTGCACACAAGCTCCCATCGGAATTCGGCAAACTTGTTGCTCGTCTGTCTGCTTTCCGCCGCCACAAATGGAGCTCCGCAGGGCCATTTGCATGAGACTTCGGCTCACCTTTCGCTGTTTGGTGCCAGAAAAGACCAGAGCTCAGCTCGAGCAAAGCGGCCACAGCTTGTCTCGAGCAGGACACTCATGCGCTGGCCAGCACTTGTTTGCGGCCGCCCGAAAGAGGAAGATGATTTATCTCTCGTTTATTGTCCGCTCGAGAGGTGGTCGCAGACTATCACTGCCGCACCATTGCCGCACTGTCATTGGATTGGAGGCGGATTGAATATGGGCCCAGTTTGGGCGCACAAGACGCGAGCTTGATCTCGTTTCGCGCAACCTGTTCTGCGGTAACTTACTGGCAGCAAAAAGTTGCTGTAAGAGAAAAGCTTGTCTCTGCCCTGAGCGCGACCAGCCCTAAGGTCTAAGGCTAGTCCAAAAGAAGCCTGTTTTGGGCTTGTTCGCACACTTGTTTCCAGTGCAGTATGTTAGCGCAGAGAAAGCGCTCAGAAAGCGCACACAAAGCGCACACAAAGCTGCCTTATAGTGTTGCTTGTTGCGCTTGTTACTGAGAGTCCAAAAGGGGCAAGAGACGAGCTTTTCGCCCAATTGTGCGGGCGCGCAAAGAGAGAGACACGCGCGCAGTGCAAAAGTTCGCTGGGAACATGGAAATTTGTAAGGATTAGCGCCCGTTGCGTGTTTGTGTGCGCGCGTCTCTTTCTCTTTCACTGTCTCTTTTTCGCCCAGAAAAGCACGCAGATGAGCGAGAGAGAAGGAAAAGCAGCGCCCCAAAGTGAACACGAGCCAAACAATGCCGCCTTATCGCGCCCATTTATCATGATTAGCCACTGCTCGCCACTCGGACTGCTCTTCTGCTGCTCTCTTGCTTCTCTCTTGCTTCTTTCTCTTGCCGCCAGCTCCACGTTCACGGCGGCAGACTGGCCCTCGTGCATAGTGCGTGGTGCCCAGTGCGCAGCCTCGAGCCCCAGTTGCTCGCGCCAGTTGCTCGCGCCCACCGCCACTGTGACACAATGGTGATTGGCCAGCGCGACTTGTTGGCGCCCTTCGTGTCGCCAAACTCTGATTGATTTCTCCCGCAGACTAGCCGCGGGCACTTTCTCGGCTCAATCGGCGCCCCAAGCACGTCCACAGAGAGTCTCACAGAAGACAGACTGTCTCTCTCTCTCTTGCGTCTCTCTCTTCAAAGGTGGACGCAAAATGGATCGGCCATCTTTTTTCTCCTCCTCTCCTGCTCAATCTTTGCCAGACAGTCTCTGCTTGGCCCTGCACACAGTTGTTCGAAACTGCACACAGACTGTTTCAGGCAGAAGGCAGAAGAGTCTCCTGGGGCCTAATTTCATATTCATCCCGCGCCATCGAGCAGTGTCATCTCGTTTGGCGGCGCCTCAGTTGCGTCAAGCGTTCCAGTTTGAAACTGGCAAATTGGAGACAATGGAGACAGTCTGTGTTTGCTGTTGCGGTTTGCTCGATTGCTCAATTGCTGCTTCAAGTGAGCATTTGTTCCTCCTCTTTTACGAGACGACATTCGATGACAGAGAGCAGCGCGCGTCTGTGAGCAGCGCGAGATTGTGAACAGTCGCCCAGTTCATAGAGACAGACACTCGACGAGCGAGATGCCAATTGAGACGTTCGCTCTTGGGGACAGTCTGCGGCTCATTTAGTGTTCCTTGTGGCCAATTGAGCAAACTGGTCGCGAGCAGTTTGCCAGTTTGTTCAAAGGCTGGAATTTGCTTGTTCGCCCACACTCGGCAGACAGACACTCGCTGGAAGGACGAGCTGAGGAGAGCTGAGGCTTTGCAGCACTTCTTGGGGCAACGTGCCAGAGCAGAGAAGTGGAGAGGAGCTTTCATGCAGACTTTTGTGCGGCTTTTGTGTCCTGCGAAAAGAGAAAAAAGAGCAAAAAGAGCAAAAAGAGGAGAGAAAAAACAAACAGAGAGAAAAGAGGGGCGACAATTAGGTGCGGCGCATTATCTGGGGATGATCAGATTGGGCAAAATGTGATGCGATCAGATTTGGACTGGGAGAAAAAGGGAACGAGCTTGTTTTGTGTGCGCAGTTGTTCAATTTGCTGACAATTGTTCGCCGGCGAACATTTTTGGGGCAGCTCAAAGGCGTTTCGGTGGATTTCTGGGCTCATTTCAGTGCAAATGCACTGGCATTTCGCCGAATGCACTGAAATGAGCCAATGTCTGCCCTGCGCGAGCACGAGACTGTGCGCGCAATCAGCGCACACAAGCCGCAAGGGCAAGCTGCAGGGGCAGAGCGAACGAACTTTTGCTCGTTCGCCGTCAAATCAGAGCAAAGCGCCCCAGACACTCCCCGCCGGGCTTAGCTCTGGCGGCTCTTATAGACAATTGCCACTTTGCGCGCCCTTTGAGCGTCTTTGCCTGCGCTTGTGCTCCACTCTGCTCGCGTGTCTCCAAACTCGCTCGAGTGGCCCAAAGCTCTCAGCCAACACTGAGAGACTGAGTGTGGTGCTGTGTGGTGCTGTGTGTCACGAAATAAGTAGGCGAAAGGACAAGAAAAGACACGAAAGAAGGAGGCACGCTCGACGAACGCGGAAAACTATTAATAATGTTCTATAAAGTTGCCTAATAGAGACAAGCGGCGCTGGTTGGAAGCAAATTGAATGGCCCAATTGTTAGCCAACAAACAGGGCGAACTTCCGCGCGCTCTCGAGCGTCGCAAAGGATCGCAAGAGAGCAGAGTTGCCGGAGTTGCTCTTTTGCCAGCTCGAAAGAGACAGAGCTCAACAGAGGACGCAGAGACACACAATGGGGGCCAATTCGGAAGCGCAAATTTGGCCTAAGGATTGGCGAGTGTAATAATGAGACGTTGTTGTTTTCCTCTCGTGTTTGTGTCGCCTTTTTGGGGCCTTGGCTCTGGAGCGGATTTGTGTGTTGGCCTTTTGTGTGGCGCTGAAATGAGCTTAAATAGGGCCAAATTCAGTCGATTGCAGTGGGTCGCAGCGTTCAGCCAAGGAGAATGGGCCGAGAGGAGCTAAGGGTTGCCGCTTTGGTGCTGCATTGGTGCTGCATTGGCGCTGAATGGTGGCGCAAAAAGGGGGAAAGGAGAAAGGGGAAAGAAGTGGGGGAAAAGTGGGGGTCTTTTTTGGCCAAGCGGGGCAGTTAGAGCTTAGGTTTGGAAAAGTGCCGCTGAGAAGTGGGAGCGGCGAATTAGAATTAGAGCAACAACTCAATTTGTGCTTTGTTTGCCTCGTTCGCTCGTCGCGCAGACAAAGGCAGACTAGCGAACTTTGCGCGGAGGAGACAAAGTTCGCCAGAGCGCAGAGTTAAGAAGCAAAACAAGAGCACTGCTGCAGAGAGACAGCGGCAAAAGTGGCTAAAGACTAGCAACGGCGAACAACACAGACTCGCTCTCGCACACAGCCCACAAACAGGGCTTTTTGTGCAGCTTTCCACTCGAGCGCGTTTCGGGGTGAAAATTTTCATACTTTTCCACTTCTTTTACACTTTTACACTTCTCCTACACTTTTCCACTCACACTTTTCCACCGCCACTCTGATACTACTTTCGGCCCTGTGGCGCCGCAAACATCCATTTGCTGGCCATTTGCCGGCGAGCAAATGTGTTGGCCAAACGAGCTCCCAATTGGCACTGAATGAAGCTCATGCTCGCCGTTTAGTGAGCCGCCCAGTTGGCCGACCACTGGCCGACAATACTTGCCGGCGGCCAATCAGGCGACTCGGAAGGCGAGAGGAAGCAGAGCTTTTTCGAGGGGAAGGGCAGCAGTGGGGAGAAATATGATGAGAGGAGGACCAAATGTGCTCCAATGGGGCGGCAATGGCCATTGGTTGGGCGCAGGAAGCGAGTGGGCCGCATGAGCATGGGCGAGTTAATTTGCGCTTGATTTGACATTGAGCAAGGCTGCTCAATGTTGCTCATTTGCTTTTCGGGCTGCTGCTGGTGGCCAATTGGTGGCCAAAATGGCCCGTTAACAGTTGCGCTTTTGGTGCGCGATTTCTCGTTCACTTTTGGTGCGCGATTTCTCGCCCACTTTTTTCCCCCACGAAAACTTGAATCTTCTCGCGCGAGACACTCTTCTTCTTGCAGCCGCAAGTGAGTGCACAGTTTGCTCGCTGCCAACGTGTGAACACTCAATTCTGGCCCCAATTTTCGGCCCAATGTTCTGCTCGAGACTCGTGAGCTCAGTGCTGGAGAAAAACAAACCACAACATGAGGGCGCAGACAAGGGCCGCCGATTGATTCGGATTTGGCAACGCGCAAAGCTCATTAAAGGCCCACCGCAAACTGAGAATCGTTTCTGTTCGCCTTTTGCGAGCAGCTCGCAGACATGCTCTGCTGCTTCGCCCCATTTCCATTCACCAATTTTGGCGGCCATTTTTGTGGCGCAAACTGGCCCTTGGCTGCGCTTAGGTTTCCCTCAGCTAAGGGCCAGTTTGCGCGCAGGAAACGCGCCTAAAAGGCAGCAAGATGAACCGGCGAACGAGCGAGCGCAAAACATGCTCAAATATGGTGACAGAAGTGTGATTGCGATCGATTTGCGTCGCGCTGGCCAACTTCTGGTGGGCCTAGACTCTGTTATAGAGTGTGTGCGGCGCTCGATTCATTTCTGGCGCGCAGGAAGCGCCCTTTGCGCGCCCCCAACTCGAACGCCGCCGACTGGCCTCTCTCTGCCTCTCTGCCTCCAGACCTAAGGGCCGCCGGCTGCTCCTTATCCTGAGGGCCAACAGAGAGCGATTGGCAGAGAGCAACAGAGAGAAGGTCTGGTTTCTTTGCTGGAACTTTTCTTCGCGCAAAGAAAAGTCACGCCGAATTATGCAAAGCCCCTTTTTTGCCTCTTTCAACTTGGGAGGCCGATTAGTTTTTTGTCGCTCGCTCTCTCGCGGCGCATTGAGACGTCAAACGTCGCTTGTGTGATGTATCAATTTGTTGTTGTCGCGCTCAACAAATTGCAAAACTGTATACAGTCTCTGGCACACAGTCTGGCACACAGTCTCTGGAACACAGTCTGAGAACAGGCAGACACACAAACACCAAAGGCCAGCCGAAAGTCAAGATAACAGCCAATCGCTTTGGGCTCAGCGCCAAGCTCTTGTGCCCCTCGTTCGGAGCAAGAGGAGCACGTGCTCGTGGCGGGAATTAGTGTTGGTGTTTGGCGAATTATTGGACGTGATTATGTGGCCGATTTGCGATATGCTGAGCCAAAGAGGCGCCGCCCCACTCGCAACAAGCAGCGAGTGGCCGGCCGGCCCTAAGGGTCGAGTCGCACGCCCGATCACAGTGCTCAGCCCGCAGACAGTCGTCGGCCGGCGGCGCGCTCTCGATCAAGATTAATTCGCCCCAATTGTGTGCTTATGGGATTTGCGCGCGCGGGCGGAGAACACAAGCGGGTGGGCGTGGCGAGCGTTGGGCGTGCGTGTGCGCGCTTTATAGGCGGCCGAACAGCAGACGTGCGGGCGCCGCTCAGGTTCGGCTTTGGGTTGGGCTTTGGGCTTTGGGCTGAGCGTGCGGGCCGCCCGCTTGGCCCGCGCGCACTGTCCCGCGACTGAGCGAGGGGGCCGCACAATCGATTAGCGCGCTCGGCATCCGTAACGGATTGTCTGGCATTCGCATTCAGGACGACTGGCGGCTGCGATTGGGCGACAACAACTGGGAGGACTGCAACTGGAAGGACTGCAAGGGGCAGACTGCAACCAGCAGACTGGCCGGCCCCAGAGAATGGCAATATTTTGTCAATAGTTTGACTCCGCAGTGCAGAAAATGGCATGCGGCGGAGACAGAGAGCGCGGGGGAAGTGGGCCAAGTTGAGGAAACGAGAGCAAGACAAACGAGCTCAGGTCGCGGGCCCGAAAGGAGCCGGAATGCTCGAGAGGCGCCGCCCAGTCTCCTCCAGAGGCGCCCGTTGTTCAGCTGGCCTCTCGTTTGGGCGCAGCAAATTGAGTTGTAGTTGCTCTTTAGCGCTTTTTTGCATTATTTTGTGCTATTTTGCACTATTTTGCACCATTTTGCACTATTTTGCGCCTCAACCGCCGAAGAGTAGCCCCCTTTTGGAGCGAGCAACAAGCAACAAGCGTTGAGGAGTTGGCGGCGCGAGTCAAAAGGCAAAAGGCGGCACGAAAGTGTCACTTTTCAGCAACAAGCGCCGATCAAGAGATTTTCTCTTTCCTCCGCCAACTCGAGCACGCCGGCCCCAGTCTCAGACGCCAACAGGCCACAAGAGGCCGCCGCTCTGGGGGACACTTGTGGCCGATGGAATCGAGACACACAGACAGACAGACGCACAGACAGAGAGACGGGCGGGCTGGAGGAGGATAATGAAGCGGCGCGGGCCAGTTGCTCGGGCTCGGCATTTGCGGCGCTCGGGCCGCTCGGGGAGGAGTGTGTTTGGGTTTGTTTGCTCGCCGCAAACAGACAGCCGAAATTAACACTTCTCCATCTCGAAAGTCAATCTCGATCGGGCGAGCTGAGCGAGCCGAGCTTCTTTTGGCTGCCTTTTCGGGACTTCGGGCGGCCCGCAGGCGCACAAGAGTGAGTCGCGCGGGCCAAAGAAGCATGGCCGCGCGCAGCTCAGCTCTCAGCTGTGCGAACGCGCATTAACAATGACAAGCAAAACAACAACAAACTGTTTTGGGGCCACAGTTTGGCTCGCGCTTGACGCGCCCAAAGGCCGGCCAAACAACTGGCCCAAACGAGTGGCTAAACTGTGGCCAGAGCAAATCTCCAATCACCAATCAATTGAGAATCCCATTCTTCCTCCTCCTCAGCTCCCCAACAACAGCAACAAGCACAGCAACCACACAAACTGCCTCTGCCTCTCACTTCCACCGCCTCGAACCAGTTCATGTTCACGGCCAAAACGATCGCTCTTCTCCCCCATCCTCAGCATCAGCCTCAGCCCCGGTCCCATCCCATCGGACCACAGCCCAAATTCCACTTGTGAATCAATGAGCCGCCGGCTCGAGGCCATGGAGACGCCCATGGAAGTGCCGCAGAATGGCTCTCGGCGGGCAAAATTTGGAGAAAATTCAAAGGAAAGTCAGCCTGAAAAATCGCGCAGGATAAGTCATACCTTAGAGTCGGAGGAAATCCCACTGAGAGTTGAGGGGGACACGATTATGACGAGCACACGATTGTGAGCCGAGCACAGTCCACGAGTTGGACAGGCCACGAGAAGAGGGCCAGAAGAAGAAATTCCTCGCGCCGAGCACTTGTTGCTCTTGTTTGCGGCCAAACACTGGCATGGAGAGTGGCGAGAAACAAGCAAACATGATTCAATTTGCGCCCACTAAATACTGGCCCAAACTGGAGGAGTGTCTTCTTCTATTTCTCTTTGGGCCTCTCTCGAACAGCCTTTGAGCAGCACAAAAGAGACAGGCGAAAATATGAAATCTGCCTCGTCAATTGGGACCCCGATTGCGTGGGAAAGCACCACGTGAGCACACTTTTGCTCACTATTCACCATCTCGGCCGCCCTTTTGTCCATCTCGTCGTTTTGTCCACTTGTTGATCGGCTGAAAACAGTTCGCAAATTTGCTATTGAGCAGGTCTGAGATCTTTGGATCTCCAGCATTGGATTGCAAGTCGCAATGCTGGAAATTTTTCCGAAAAATCTTCGAAGAACCTCAATTTGGCACTCACAGTCTCGGTTTCACATTTTTCCCTCTCAGGTTTTCACGAGCCACTCGAGCCAGAAAACAGTTGCACCAGCTTCAAATCAGCATCATGCAAAGTGGGCCACAGACTTTGGCCCACAGACACTCCAAATGGCCTTCCTGTTTCTCTGGTCGACGAGCAGCTGGAGTGCGAGCAGTCTCGTTTAGCGAGAGACCACTTGGCCTGATTGTGGGCCTGAACATGCTTGAGATGGAAATATAACCCAAATAAAAAGAATCATAAGATGCAACAATTTCTCTCCTTGGCTTTCGATCTGAAGCTTCCTTTTATCCTTGTGCCTCCTTCAAGTGGAAGCTGAAAAAGTGGCTCTCGGAACGAGCTACTTTTCGAGCGAAAGGAAAAGGCAGGAACAAGAGTTGGCTAAAGGAGAGTGGGCAAAAACAACAACAACTCGAGTCAAATTTAGACATAAAAACCAATCAGCCACTATCAAGCCATAGAGATTAGCTCAGACCAACAGACGGCGGCGCAATCGAAACTTGGAGCACCTTTTAAGTGCCCACCTTGCCCTTGAGAGAGTTCTCTTTGTCCGCCTGATTGCCGTTCGAATGTTCCCCCAGGTAAAGCCACCCTCTCTCGTCAGGAAGCTGTGGCCTCGCTTGTCTGTTTTTCATCCCCAGAAAGTGCCTCCAGCTCGTAAAAGTGTCCTCCCCTGGCCGATAATTGCATGTATCATATGCCAGTGCTTTGCCACACATTGCGAAATCGAGCCTCAGCCTGAAACAACATCATTCCCCATGGTCCCCCAACACATGCCCACCACGATGGGGCCCTTTTGTGGCCTCTCCTACTCTTCAGTGGTGGCCCATTGTCACCAAGCCGAACGGATCGAGCCGGCAGACAAAGTGTCTCTCGGTTAATGGCGGCCATTTGGTTTGGGTAACAACAGTCGATTTGGGGCAACAACAATGGGACGCTATAAATCGTAAAAAGCGTCCCAGCAGCACAAAGCAGAAAGCATAAGTGACCGACCACAAATACTAGCAGACCACACACAAATAATACCTCCCTTCGATGATGATTGTTGGTCCTTATTCCTCGTTCCTTTCCACTTTCCTTCCCCAAAAGTGCTTTCCTCCCCTCTCGCAACTCGCAAACATCCGACTCCTAACAAATGGTCCTATTCAAAAGTGGTTTAATCTCATTTGAATAGAACCACGAACAACTAATTCTAAATGTCTTCTCGAGTTGGCCGACAATTTAAAGCGCACTCTCAAAATTGATACGTTTTTGGCCTCTGGCAAAAGTGAATCAAGTTTCTCTAATGATTTAACGCGCTCGCAACTCTGCGGGCGGTGTCTACCAACAAATGGACGGACAGCAACTATGTATGTGAATTATTGGCCGCCCGCCGGCCAGCCGGTTCAAGTGGCTCATACCAAAGCGGTGGGACACTCCTATCGAGCACAATCAATTGACTCTCATGACTCTCGCCCGACCAACCAATCCACAATGAACAACACACAAACAATAATGCATCACGCCTTTTGCAACATATAACACACGGGTGACATTCCTCCTTTTTCTTTCAAAACAAGCATCATTCTGAAATCAAAATAGCAAGTCCTCTATGCTGGTCTGCATCCAACAGAGATTCATTCATTAACCTTGGTCGCTGTGGAGCTCTGAGGCAAAGTAATCGACACACGACTCTTCTCTTTGGTTTTTATTCCGATTGGTCATGTGTACCTGAATAGTTTCATGTATCCTCCTATTCATTGAGCACCATTTGTGGCCCTCCTCTCCTACAGATCACGATGAGATGCCAACGGAACTTGGCGAGAAATCCAACTTGAAATGCGACTCATACTCTTGCAAGAACTTGCAAGATCGCTTCTCATCCAGGAACAATCTATACGCATGATTAATGTCATCCACAGTTACCTCTCTTGGATCAGCTTTCCGCCGATTTGCGATCAAACTGGAAGTTGTTATCAATTGTATGGCATAGCGTAGAGACGATTGTCCAGCGATCTTAGTCAGCTCCTCTAGAGCCTCCTCGTTCACCTTAACATCCTCTTCGTCGCACCTGATCCTGATTATTTGCTTCAGCTCTCCGGCTGAGTAAGGGGAAGTTGTTATGATTACCATCCTATCCAAGAGATCCATCGGCAAGCCATGGGGCGAGATATAATTAGTTCCACGAATTTTTGTCATACCTCGATTACTGGCCATGATTACAATGGGGGCGAGATCCAATTCGATGGCTCGATTTATGAATGAAAAGCATTCTATATCTAACATGTGACATTCGTCGATGAATAATACTCCGGTTGTTATCTCAGCCTTATTTTCTTCGCGCCACTCCTGTACCTTAGCATTGATTTGATCTCTTATCTCTGGTTTTATCTCCCCTGTATCCCCACTAAAAAGTGCTAAAAACCCTTGTGTCCTACTGTTGATTACATCAATCTCATGCAAATTTACTGTATGTACAACCTCGCGGCGCTTACTTATCTCTCCATCGGGACATGATACAAATTTGGTTTCAGGACCCATGGCATCGAAATCATGTGAATGGGCCATAGAGCGCCCCAATTTAACTATCTTGCCTGTGCTCTTGTCCAATGTTATGACATCACCGGCTTGCACTTTTTCTCTGACAATATTGTCAATCATCTTCTGTCCGAGATCGAATACAGCATCCATGGCCATAGTTTTGAGTGTCAACTTTCCCCTCTTTACACCGGTAGCAGATAGAGGTCTATCTATAGTAAGTTCGACTACTTCACCCTCGATAATTTCAACTTCCTCCTTGATTCTTACTGCTATGGCCTTCCTGAAGGCCTGCATTAGCGCCTCTGATTTGGACATTTCCAGCGAGAAAATTTCTGAACTGGATATTGATACAAATGGAGTGTCTGGGCCCAACTGTTGACTTAGCCCAATCGCGATTGCTGTCTTTCCTGTTCCTGGTTGGCCAGCTATGAGAACGGTTCTGCCAGCTATCTTTCCCTCATTTATCAATCTGTAGAGGATACCGGCGGCCCTCCTCGCCTTTAACTGTCCCACCATTCCGTCAGCATTTTCTTGAGCCTCATAGTTGTCATTCAGACCCAGTCCTCGAATATGAGAATGTGTTCCGATTCTTTCAATACGTGTGAGCTCCTCACCGGTTGGCAATGTAATTTCTTCATCCATCATTGTTCGATGTTATTCTTTGAGTAATAGAGTTACGCAGGAAGATTGTTAGAGAGAAGCGAATAAAAAGCTGGTCAACGAATTGAGTATTCAAATATATCTAGAATAATTCTGGAATGAATTATTATATCACCGAATGAGAATAACAATGTGGCGGAATCATTCGAATATTCGCGCCGAGCACATGTGGAGGGGTCGCACCAGGTTCGGCAATAGATTTTTCCCCTAGTTTCCGCCACATAAACCAACGTGCGGACCACATGAGAACTCACTTCTCTTCATGATCTCTGCCGGCGCCACGCGGAACCTCCTCAGGAATTGTATTATTGTTTTGGCTCGCGATATAATTGTCCTGATTTTCTCCAAATCATATCCTTATTAGCTGTGGATAATTGTAACCAGGTCGCAACCGTATTCCTGCTCATAATATAATATTAGATCTATCAAGCAAATAATCACATAAAACAATATGGTAAGTCAATCTCACGCCCGTCGTTGTTAGAATTGGCTATGATAGTCCGAACTCCGTCGAATAAGCCCAATCATGACAGTTTTCTAACTCATTCGTTCCGAACCTCTAACTTGTTACAAACCACAGCCAACTAGATTTAGTAAGACAAGAAAGCTCAGAGGACACGTGAGTCACGGTCACGGTCGTATCGGAAAGCACCGTAAGCATCCCGGTGGTAGGGGTAACGCTGGTGGCCAGCACCATCACCGAATCAACTTCGACAAGTATCACCCAGGTTACTTCGGTAAGGTTGGTATGAGAACATTTCACAAAAGACCACACACATTGAAGTCTCACTGTCCAGCGATTAATGTGGAGAGATTGTGGTCGTTGTTGAGTGAAAAAACAATGAAGAAGTTGGAAAACAAGGAGAACGAAGGCAAGGCGCCAGTTCTCGACTTGACAAAAAAAGGCTACTTCAAGGTTCTGGGCAAAGGTGTGCTACCTTCCAAGCCACTGATAGTGAAGGCAAGGTTTTTCAGCGCTAGAGCGGAGAAGAAGATCAAGGAGGCTGGTGGCGCTTGCGTCCTGACGGCCTAAATTAATAAACATGTATGCATCCAAAGATATTTGCTTATTCAGGCCTGGATATGAGTACTTCGGATAATTCAGTTTACTATCACGAGCCAAAGGTGGCGCTCCAGAGGCAGGAGACTGTAGACTCTAAGAGAGTGCCGGACTGTCACCCATGTCAGTTCCAGGAAGGGGCGGGCACTCGAGAGCATATGGTAATTTGCTTGCACTTGTTCTGGCAGTTGCGCACCTAGACTGAGTTCAGTGCACTGCTTTGACTAATAGCATCAAATCCACTTTTGTCCAATGGCTGCGGCATTGGACCATTTCCATGCATTGAGTGGTCGAGTGGTTGGCCGCCAGTAGAGGAGTAGTTGGGCGGCCTTTGCTGGCGGCAGCCAAGTGGAAGACGATTGAACGCGTGGTGAATTTTAATTCCTACCTCCCTGGCGTGTTGTGGAACAGAGTTTGGTAGTTAGGAAGCGTGAAAGTGTACCATTTGAGAGGGCCAAGGAATGGCTGTTGTCATCGTTTTCGTCGCTATCGCATTGGACTTGGGTGTCCGCTGGGAGCAGGTCCAAGTGGTCGTCCAAGTGGCACAGACCTGCACTCAATTCCATGAGGCTCCACTAGACTGGGGTGGCGAGTAGTGGCGACTAGTGGCGGACGTGCCAGTGTTCCAGTGTCCAGCCTTGGGCGCCAAGTGGCCAGTTGGGGCCAGTTGAATTGGCCTCTGGTGCCTTAGGTGGGCCAGTCGGCTGGGGCAGTCTGTCGGCGATGATTTGGCCTCAGTGGGCCTCTTTCCGATTGTGGCGGCGACCTCACAACAGAGTAGAGGCGGCCGAGTCAGAGGAGGAAAGAGGCCGAGTTAGAAAGGCAAGCGGGAGCTTGTTTCTCGCTCGAGGCTAGTGAAATATTTCCGATTGGGCGAGCACATTTGGGCGAAACAGTTTAACACAGTTTGCCTTGCATTCATTTATGTTGCTGGCCTTTTATTGTTTCAATTGGCACTGCTCCATGCCCGCCAGTCTGTGTGTGTTTTGGGCACTAAAGAAACTGGCCGGCCGTGTATCTGTGGATATTGGCCATTTTGCTCTCCCAATTTGGCTCACCTATGCTCTAGCTTTTGGCCCGTTGTTTTTGCTCGTGGTTGTTCCTCGGGACCAGTGCTCAGGACCAATCGGCCGGTGTCCAGGACGAGGCAGAGCCAAAGAAGTGGCCCTCCACTTCTTTCAGCTTCCAACGACAGGACACCCTCAGGGCCGTTTAATGGTTTTGGGTGTATTTTTTTCCTGGCCCTATTGTGACATCATGAGTCACAATAAATCACCGGCCAGTTTGCGTGACGCAACTGGGCGGCTGGAGCGCGACAACATTTTTCCCCCTCGCCTTTTGGCTTCGACTAGAGTGTATGGCCCCAGACTTTGGGGCCACAGACTAGCACTAGTCAGCAGTTTGGTTGCCCACTTTGGCACTTGGGCGCCAATCGAGAGCCACCGGACCACTGCGGCCACAGAGCAGAGCAAGGGAGAAATTTTCCAATTTTCCGCTCCCGAAGGCCCACAGCAAAGCTTTCTCTTCCATCGACTGTGTCCCCTAAGTGCTGGGCTCTTTTGGGCCTCTTTTGGACCTTTTCCAAGTCTCGCTTGGACTCACCAAAGGCTGGTCTCTGGGCGGCCCAAAACTATAAACTATCGAGCGGCCGGCCGTTAGGCGCGCGCGGACAGTCGCCCGCAAACTGCAGGCCCAACGAGGACTGTCCCCCCCGCAGACTGTGTGCGGCGGCCAGAAGTTCGCGCGCAACACCAACTCGCGCTCGGGAACAACGCCCGCATAATCATAAACAATTGGGATGACAAATTTCCTGCAAAAGACCACCACCACCACTCCCAGTCTGCCGCCCACTAGGTTCCACCAAGTGTTTGACTGTTGGTGTGGGCGCCATTTCCGGCCAGACTGCGGCCAGTGAAGCGGCTGCAACATTTGGCCACAGCCGCCCACACTCGGCGGCTTTGGGCACGAGTGTGGCTGGGCTCGAGTGTTGCTCGCGAGATGACCACACGAACCACTAGATTGACCTTAATCCTTGTCCACCGCCGTCGCTTGTTCGCTGCTCCATTGGGCCACTTCATTGGGCGCTGACAGGCCACTCGAGCCACTTGAAGACGCCAGTTGCACAACTGGAGGGCGATAATCTGGCCTCTTGTGTTGCATGCAATTAGCGCCTCCAAATGGGGCCCAAATTGGCGCCACACTGCAGGCGAGGAAGTGGCGCGTGTCGTGCTTATTCTACATTGCACATTGTACATTCTACTTTGTGCTTTGTGCTTTGTGCTTTGTGCTTTGTGCTTTGTGCTTTGTGCTTTGTGCTTTGTGGGAGCTCAGGCGGCCCTTGTTTAAGACTAGGGCTGCCGACGTGCTCGCTCAGGCTGGCGGCCCTTTGCGTCAGCCGACGAGGCGCCCATTTCGTCGCCGGCCTCTCCACTTGCGAGCACTCGGCGAGCGCTCGGGCCAGACGCCGCCCACGAGTGGAGCTGCGTGGCCCACGCAGCTCGAGGGCCGCCAGCAGACACGCGTGATTGCGGCGCGCCGCCTGACTAGCTGCGGGCCAATTGCGCAACGGAACCTCAGCTCGGCTCAGGTGGTCGAAATGGCGGCAATAAAAAGGAGTGAAAGGAGAAAAAAGGAGAAAACACGGGCCAGGTAGTTGCACATGGATGTGCACAGAGAAGCCTCGGTGAGTTTATTTCTCTTTCTTTTTCTTTTTCTCTGTCTCTCTCTCTCTCTCTCTGTCTCTCTCTCTCTCTCGCATGCTGCTCTATGGCTCTATGCTCGCTTTCTGTTCCCTTGATGTGCGCTGCTAAGCACACAGTGTGCTCCATGCACGCGCTCCCTTGTATTGCACGCAGCCGGTGAAAGTTCTCCGCCCAATCTTGGCCCGCCTGACGAACGGACGCTGACAACTGGCCCGCATTGGTGAGAGTTCGCCGAAACTCGCTCGAGTTTGCTCAAATTTGCCCAAGTTCGCTAAAACTCGCTCGGGTTTACTGCATCGAGTTTACCTCAACTCGCCAAAGTTCGTTGAAATTCGCCAAAGTTCGCCCGCAAGTTCGCCCAAAACTCGCCCTTTGCGTCCGCACTCTGCCGCCCATTGCACGCTAGTGGCCGACCAGAGCTCGTGGGTGAAAGGCGACACCAGTTTTCGGCAACTCAGTGCGGACTGCGCCCCACCGCCTTGGCCGCCGCGCCTCCAGGCAGCCGTTGATGGTCTGAGCTGAGGCCCACTGCGCACTGGCGCACCCCGAGGCTCAGGGCGCCGTTGGCGTCGAAGCATGAGGCCGGCTGGAGCTGGGGCTGGACACCTGTGGGGGTGGCGAGCGGGCGGAAGGCGGTCTGCAGCTCGGGGCGGCCCGCGTCCAGCGCCGGCGAGATGAGCGAGATGGAGGCCGAGGAGGCGAAGCTGCAGGGCGAGGGGGCGGGCGAGCTGGAGCGGGAGCGCGAGCGGGACTGTTGTGAGCCGGCGCTCGAGCAGGACGAGCGGGACGACGAGGACGACGAGGACGAGTCGAACGAGCGTCGGGCAGATGCGGGCGACCCCGCCCCCCTCTGCGCGCGGGTCTGGCCGTCGGGCGTGCGCGTCTCGAGCAGCCGGAGGGCGGCCGAGGCGGCCGCCGAGTGGCTCTGGGCGCAGGAGACGGCCGGGCGCCCACTCGCCGCCGACTCCAACTGGACTGGGGGCGGCGTGGGGCCGGCGGACGCACTTACGCGCGTGCCCGCCCCCGCGCTCTGGAGGTGGGCGGGGCCGGTGTGTCCCGCCGATGCGTGGATCGAATCGTGGTGGCGGCGCAGGTCGACCTTGCGCTGAAAGGAGCGCAGGCACTGGTCGCACGAGTAGGGCTTGTAGCCGGTGTGCTTGCGGGTGTGCGTGATCAGGTTCGAGGACTGGCTGAAGGACTTGCCGCACACGGCGCACTGGTGCGGCTTCTCGCCCGTGTGAATATAGGTGTGCTTCTTCATGTCCGACTTCTGGTGGAAGCGCTTGTGGCAGTAGGGGCAGGGGTAGGGCCTGGTGTCCGAGTGGATGAGCAGGTGGGTGGACAGTGTGGAGGAGCGCTTGAAGGACTTGCCGCACTGTCTGCAGAGGAACGAGCGTTGCTGGCCCGTGTTTCCTGTGTTTGTGGTACTTCCTGTATTTCCGGTGCTTCCGCTGTTTCCGGTGGTGCCACTTTGGCCGCCCTGAACGCTCTGGACGCCCTGTTGAGCCTGGCCAGCCGGCCGCTTGCTCGCAGCAATCCCGGTTTCTTGCCGCCCCAGACTGCCCGCCGCGCCACACCCTCCCGGCCCGCTGGCCACGCCCACCACGTCGAGCAGGCCCGTGTGTTCGGGCTCGCCGAGGACTGTCTCGGGCTCCGAGTCGGCGCGCTTTGGGTCAACTCGGGCAGCCACGCCCCCCTTGAGCAGCAGACCTGCGGGACTGTTCGCCGCCGCCGCTGGACTCGCGCTGAAGTGGCGTCCAAGCGGGTGGGCGTGGCGCCCGAGCTGCTCAGCAGAAGACAGTTCGGGCGAACCCGCCCCGCGCAAACCCGGGTGGGCGTGGCAGGCGGGAAGAGGCCCCGCCGGCTTGAGGCCGGCCGCGAAGGGGTTCTGCTGGTGGCGCTGGGCCATGGCGGCGGCGGCGGCCACCTGGAGGAGGTGGCGGGCGAAGGGCGACTCGTGCACGGAGGGCGGCGTCTGTTGCTGCTGCTGGGCGAGGGCGGCGAGCTGCTGCTGGCGCTGGGCCAAGTGCTGCGAGGCCAGACAGTTGTGCTGCTGCTGCTGCATAGAGGCCAGGCCGTGGCGGAGCCCTTCGCGCAGGAGGCTCTGCTGGAGGAAGTGCTGCGCCTGGTCGGCCGCCGGCCAAGTTGGCGGCGAGCGCGGCGGCCGGCTAGTGAGGGGCTCTGGGCCGAGCGGCGACTGTCCCGCGGACACTCTGCTCTGGAGCAGCAGGTTTGGGTTGGCGAAGGCGGCGGACTGCTGCTGCTGCTGGTGGAGCAGGGCGAGCGGGTGGCCGAGTGGCGCCGAGGCGGCCAGGGCGGCGAGCGCGGCCAGCTGCTGGTGATGCTGCTGGGCCGCGTGGTCGCCCGTCGGCTCGTCGGTGGCGCCCAGCGAGTTGGTGGCGCTCTCGAGCAGCGCCTGTTGCTGCTGGAAGTGCTGCTGCTGCTGCAGGTAAGCGCCCGCCGGGCCCAAAGGGTGTGCGCCGAAGGGGCCAGGCGGCGCCAGCGGGCCTCTGTGTTCGGCGGCGAACTGGAGCTGCTGTTGCAGCTGGAACTGCTGCTGCTGCTGATGCTGCTGTTGTTGCTGGGCGAAAAACTCAGCCGCCAACCTCAGTGCTGCCTCGAAACTGCCCGCCGGCGGACAGCCCGCCACGCCCACTCGACTCGCGCACGCTGGCCCGCCGCCGGGAGGCTCGCCTGTGGCTGGCTGGGGCCCGACGAGAGGCAGTCCCGCGAGGCCGAGGTGGCTTGTGGGCGGGGCACCGTTCGAGCCCGCGGCCACGGACAGGTCGGTCATGGCGGCCAACTGAGGCCCGCGACACTTATAGGCGCAGCTGCAGGCCCGCCGCTCGGCTGGCACCCGCTCGACTGTGTCTGGCTGACTGGTGGGCTGGTCTCTGGCTCAGCTTGGGGCTCGCCAGTCTGTGTGTGACTTTCAGATTTTCTAGCTTTCTTCAGTGTTTCTTCAAAATCCAGAATTTTCTGGATTTTTAGAATAAATCTTTGGGGGTAATCTGATAATTGCCTCTAATAATTTTTTCGCTCTGATTGGTGGCCCGAATTGGTGCTATATCCTAGTTAACGCTCGCTGGAAGCTTGCTTGCTGGAGCTTGACTCTTGCTCGCCGCTTGGCTGGTGGAGATTTCTATCAGTCTTCGATTGGCTCGCTGTGTTCGCTTGGTGACTTTTTTTCACTCGCCGATTTGGTCCCAAATTGGTGCGCTCCTATGCAGCGGCCTGGAAGAAGAGTGCATGGTTTCCCTGCCCTTAGGTTGCTGGCTCGACTGAACTTGGATGTGGGCAGAGCAAGTGATTCCTGTGTTGCTCGTAGTTTAATATTGCAGAAGAATATTAAATTATGTATAAATATATCTTCTCCTCGTTCGTTCACCACACTTAGTTCCAATAGGTGATAATTCTAATAACTAATACACTGACTCGTGGGCCAAAAGTTCGCTGTGCGCGGCTGGCTGTCTGAGGCCCGTGTTGTGTGCGTGCTTTTTCCAGATTTCGCAAACTATTGTGATAGGCCCTGCAAAGACTAGTGGTCGCGAGTTGTGCGCGAAAAATGAGCGAAAAGTGGTGCAGATTTGCGGCCAGATGCGGGCGTCTACAGCCTCTCTTTCTGGGCTCGAGTTTGCGCTGCTTGGGCTTTGGATTGGGATTGAGGTTGGGCTTTGGCTTTGGAGCGAATTGAAAGAAACGCGATAATAGCGATTTTGGGACGACGATGCGCGCGCGCGCCGCTCCGCTCGAGGGGCCAGGCCGAGAGATTTTGGACGCGCAGCCATATCTGTGCACAAATTGCGCACAAATCTCCTTCCAGCTCTGAAGCAATGCGTCTACTTTGCGACGCAATCTCGTTCGCCGGCCCCGCGCGGACACAGTGCGCGCGCGCATCCCGCCCTCTAGCACCGCCCGCATAACCCGCGCGACTTTCGCTCCCGCATTCGCTCACTAGTGTTCTCTGGCCTAGAGAGTGCCTCTCACAGGCTCCCTTTCGCAATCTCCCCTTCCCCCTCCCTGTTTCCCCCTCTCGCCCCAATCTCGCGCCCGCAACTCTGCGCCCGAACTTCGCCCCAAGTGTCACCCGCGCGGCCCGCAGCCACGCCCCCGCACTGTGTCGGGCCCAGCCGGCGGCGGCAATCTGGCAACGGCCAGAATGGCTGCGAGATTGGGCGCTGGGCGACCCAAGCGGCCCTCAATCGACGGCGCTCGATCCGCACCAACAGGCAGCCGGACGGGCAGGTGCTGCTAGGTGCACGCTGCAGGCAAGCTGCGGCCAGACACACACACAAACACGGGCCCCAAGTGCGCGCGTCAATTGATATTTGGCCGCTGCCGCCACTGTCTGGCCGCTCTGTTGGCAGGCAGTTTGCCGAAAGGGCTCTCGAAGCTGAGGGCGCTCATGAGCGTTCGGCGTGGCTGCTTGTTTATACACGTATATATCTCTGTCTGGCGGGCTTGTTGTTCGGCTGAATTAAGTCCGCGGGGCTGAGCTGCGCGCGGAGGCCGCTCTTGTGTGTGTGTGGGGGCGTCTCTTTGCTGGCCCACTCAGCCGAGCGAGACGGGGAAACACTGGCGCCAGATGCTGACTCGGCGGCGCGAGGACACCACTTGGGCCACTCTGGATTTCTCTGCAGTCGAAGAGAAGCCTGCCAGAGGCAGTCTCTGGCCCAAGCTGGACGAGAGATCGCAGTTCGGCCCACAGAATGGCAGCCGCAGAGATACTTCTGCACGGCAAAGGTGCGGGGGACGAATTCTTCATTGTTATCAGCGTCAATTGATCAATTAATAATCGGCGATTGATGAGCGCCAGTGGGCCGGATTGCGAGCGTGAGTGTGGCGTGCAATTCTGGCAGTGGGCGCCCGTTTGGACGGGCGAGAGTGCGGCAGAGGGAAGCTCGTTTGTTGCCCTTTGCTGCCGGTTGTTGCGGTTTGCTGTCGTTTGCCGCCGTTTGACGTTGTTTACCGCGAACTTGTGATCCTCAGCGGCCCGCAACAATGGGCCAGCAGTAGTGTGCTGTTTGCGCGCGCCATTGGCCGATGGGCCTTTGCTCGAGTTGCGCCTGTTTGTCTGGCCGGGCGACGCACACTGTCAGACTGTATCTAGCAGACTGTATCAAGCGGGCTGCTCGGCGCGACGCACAGCTGGCGCTCGTCGGCTTGTTTGTTCACCTGTACGATTGGGGCGCGCGCGAGACGAGCGCACGAAGAGGCACGAGGAGACACTTGTCTGCGCTGTGCCCTTATGTTCTGCCCGCACGATCATTCGCCGCACACAGTCTGCCGCGCACAGTCTGCCGCACACAGTCCGCCGCACACGGTCTGCTGGATACAGTCTGCTGCACGCAGTTCCCCCCGCACACAGTTCGTCGCACTTGCGGGTTAGCGTGCGGGCGAACCGTCGAGCTGCGGGCTTGGCGAACTCTTTTGCGCGCGGCAGCCACAGGCCCGCGCAACCCGCCCACTCGGAGGCTGCGGGAGGCCAGGCCCGCAGTTTGGGGCGCCCCCGAGGCCGCTTTATAGGGGAAATTCTGTCGCGCTCGGTGCGAGCAGCTCGGTGGCTGCCGTCGAAGAGCAGAGAGCAGGCGGAGAGCAGAGAGCAGGACGGCCTGCTGGCAGTGGTGGGCCGGCTCAGACGGGAGAAAATTAAATTTCGCCGCTCGGCCCGCGCCGACTGGGCCGAGTCAAGTGGCCGACGACAATGCTCGGCCAACAACAATACTGCTGACGTTTATTTGATTCGGCCCAGTGTGCGCCCGGCGAGCTCTCGGCCGGACGCAGATTGTGTGCGCGGCCAGACGGCCCTGCGAGTCGCCCAATCTTGTCGCTGGCTCGCCGCTGGACCACGAGCTGGCCCCCAGAGTGCCCCGAGCGCTGCCAGAGGGCTCAGTTTCGGGCTGGCAAACGTGCTCGACGCCACGGGCAATGGTTGTCATCGGGCGCCCAATTGGGGCGCGTAATTCGAGCGCGCCGCGTCGCTAGGCAGCTCGCAGCTTTGCGCCTATATGTGCGCGCACTTGCAGGGCCGCGCAACAATCTCCCCGCCGGGCTGGGCCCAATTGTCTGGACAAATCTCGAGCTATAAAGGAGAGATTTGGGCCCCTTTTGGCGAGGCGGCGGCAGCTCAGGACCACTGAGAGCCCACCGACTCGGAGGACGCTCTCTCGGGCCCCAAGAGCACTTAACTTATGAGTTCGCCGGGGGGCCACACGCGCCCCACTCCTCGACAGAAGGCCACCAATCCCAAGGCCTGTCGCCCGGCCGGATCCGACTGAGTGCGCCACTTCCGGCGCGGCCACGTGTCAGAAGGGCGGGCGAGCGTGTCGAGTGGTGTAGTTGGGCCGCAGGAGGTGGCGCGCCCAAATAATGCCGCGTAATGATTGTCAATCATCATCTTATTATCGCCCGCAGCGCGCGGCCAATCATTAGAGTGCCCGCTGGGCCGCGTGAGAGTGGGGCCGCGCCCGCAGACTAGCGTGTGCACGGTGTGCATCAAAAATAGGGTTACATTTGTGGGCAGCATCGCACAGAACTTTGTCACCTTACTTTTGGCGGATAGTGCACAGCAGAGGGCGCAGTTCGGCGCTGGAGCAGTGCGGCCGCGCACACGCCTCTCTGCTCAGTGCGGGCCTGCGGCCGGCGCGGCGAAGTTCGTTCGGTAGCGCACAATGGGCTTTTTCCCCCATTTCCCGACCCCCGCGGGCGCTGCAGTGCTTAGAAGAGGAGCCCGCGCGGACAGGAGGGGGCGCCGCAAACAAATTGACTTTTCGTCTCCTCTGTTTGCGCCCAGCTCTCCTGTTTGCCCGTCCAGCCACCTTCCCACTGGGCTGGTCTCGGCCGACTTTGAGTCGAGGCAAAAAACAGCTCGCAAGCCGCCCAGAAGCAATCCTCAACCAATTGCCCCGCTCGCTTTTTCCCCCACCTCGCGGGCCACTATCTCGCACACAAGCAGGGCCGCCGCCACGCAAACAACGGAAGTGTTTGTTTGTCTTCTTGTCAGTCTCATTTATTCCTCGCCCATGGATTCTTTATTCTTTTTTGCAATATTGTTTTCCCAAACGAGAGACGGCGAGCTGAAGCTGAAGGGCGGGAAAAAAAGGAGAGCAAAACTGGGCGACTGCTCAAATTGAATCTAATTTCATGCCAGCTCCATGGAAAAACTCGACCTCAACGGCGCCAAACACAGTCTCTCTTTAGTTTCGCCCACTTGGCTCATCGTTTTTCGCTCAACAACCAATTTCGATTGGATTCGGCGGCCAACTTTTTGCTTAGCTTGCCTGTGTGTGTGTGGGGCCAAAGTGGCGTCAAACAACAACACGAGCTCAGCCAGTGTGTGCGCGTGTGACGCAGCTCTCTGGCCGCTCAGAGGCGAAACAAAGTGGAGGAAAAGGAGCCGAAATGGGAATGGAAATGGAGAAGTGAAAATATGGAGCTCGAAGTGAAACAATGAGAAGAAGGGGCGGCAGATGAATGGAGTGGAACACGAAAAGGAGCTAAGGAGCAAAGGTGAAACCCGAATGGCGAATGCAATAATAACAACTCAATTGGGCGCATTGTTTTGCGTGCGCCAAACTCTGTGCGCCAAACTGTGCGCAACGAACACTGCGCCTCCACAGCAAAGGCGCACACTTTGCCGCAATTCGCTGCCGCTCGTCTGCCGCGCTCTGCAGGGCCGCACCTTAGCTCCACTGGCAGGATTCTGCAGCAATCATTCTGAGGCAAGAACTCTGCAGCCAAAAGGCAACTCGCACACAGGTCTGGACTCGCCTCGCTGGGCCCCAAAGCAAATTAATTATCCGCCGGCTCGTCTCACCGCCCATCTGACGGTGCAGACACCGTGCGGCGGGCGAGCAGCGAGCGGGCGGCCAGAGCTGTGCACGTGCAGCTCGTCTCGTGCCACACACAGTCCTGCGTCGCCGGCTCAACGTTGGCCGGAATAAAACCGATCAATAAACAGATAAATAAATAATTTTAAACGCTTGGCCAGCGCAGATCTCGGCCAGACCCAAGCAGCTCTGGGCCCACCTCGTGATCTCTGTTTGCAGACGGACAACACCAGCCCAGCAGCCCAGAATCTGGCCCCACGCTCAAGGGCGGCCCTAATCCACAGGCGCACGCCAAACGCCGCCCGCCACGCCCCTCAAGTGGGCCCACAATCCACCTGAAGACCCGGCGGCTGCTCCTCCACGCTGCTGCTCGAGGCTCTGTGCGCCCGCCCCGCACCTAAGCTCCGGGACACACAGAGCGGCCGGTGACAAGCGTGAGAGCTGGCCCACTTGGGCGCCGGCGCCGCCCAGCATCAAGTGGTTCCGGCGGCGCTCCAGAGGCGCGTGTCGCCGCAGCTCGTTCTCCTAATCCAGTGCCGGATGCCGAGTGGGCGCATTCAGTGCACACGGTGCTAAGTGGCCGCCGGCGAGCAGTGGGCGGCCATTGGAGGGCCAATGCGAGGCGATTGGCGCGCGACCTAAGGGCGAGCTAAGGGCCGGGCGCGCAAGTGTGCAACTCGCCGGCGCGCACGTTTGGCTGCGGCAGAAGTGCGGCGGGAAAAGTGCGGCGGACAAACTGCGGCCAGCGAATTGTGGCCAGCGAATTGTGGCCAGCGAACAAACCAAGCGAGAGAGACACAATTCGCTGGCCCACTTGCGCACACTTGCCCAAATGAACTGCCGACCAGTGTCTGCGGGCCGACCAGTGCCCAACACAAATCACTCCTTCTGCTTCGCTTGCGCCGCACTTGGAAACCGGCCGACGCAGTGCCCGTAGCAAAGTGCACACTATGAGAAGTATACACTGTGTATATTTAACACACTATACTGTATATACTGCATACTGTATTAAAGCCCGAAACAACTCTCTATAAATGAGAGCCGCGATGGAGCCGCGGCCGCCCCCTGGCAGGCAAATCTTGGCCCCTTTTGATGGATCGTGCGCCCCCTCAGTGCTCGTCTTAGCGCTCCCATATGCCCAAGCGTCTGCCCAGTGCAATGCAGTGCTGCTAAACTGGCGCCCGCTAGTTCTCGGCGCGCAAATTGGCCGCGCGTGTCCGCTCCGGGCGTGAACACGCGCCCCAAGCCAGCGGGCCGCTTGATAATCATGTTAATGATCCAAATCGGCGCCCAAATCTATTCCCCGGCCGCCAGAGGGGCGCAAGTGGGGTGCTGAGCGCGAGCGAGCGAGAAAGAGAGTCTCCCTCGCTAGAAAGAGAGAGACTACTGCTCTCTGTCTTCCGCCTTCTGGCCTATTCTCCACCCTCCTCGCTCACTCCAATGAGCCTCAGTGCTCAGTCTCTTCTGCCCACTGCACTCTGGGCAGAATGGACTGAGCCCCCTGGCCACTCCCTCTGGTTTGCGGTTAAATTGGCGCCGCGAGGGCAACTTGTTCGGGCTTATGGGCCCGTGTTGTTCCGGCGCTTGTTTGCTGCTCACTTGGGCCAAGATTAAGATTGATAACTTGAGCTTTTTGGCCTCGGGCTGCTCGTTTTTTGGCCCTCCAGTGCGGCAGGGCCAATGTTTCAATTGGCCAATTGCTTATAGTTCAAAGGCGCGCGCCACTTGTTTGTTTTGTTTTTTCCACTTTTTTCCCCCCTTTTCGCCCCCTTTTTCGCCCCCCTTTTCGTCCCACTTTCGCCCCTTTTCCCGCACTGCGCGCGCCGCGCTGGTGCCAAATTCGCCCAAGTTCGCTCGGCCCAAACATTCGCTGGGCCCAAAAGTTCGCTCGCCCAATGGGACCTAGTCTGCGGCCCGCGCCCACTCCCACCCGCCGGCGCTCGTGTCTCGGCCCGCAGTCCCGCAGCAGTGAGGCCAGCGAGGCGCCACCATTGCGGGTCAGCCGAATGAGCCTAATTCAATTAGGCGGCCGGCGCAAAATTTACACCGACCAGGAGGGGGCGCAAAACAACAACAGTCATTTACCACTAGAGATTTGGCCCCACTCTCTTCGTAAGTCCGAGCAACCGCAACAACACTTGTGCAACCCAAAGGTTGGCGGCCTCTTGGCCCCTTGCTCTCTTTGGGCGCTCTTTGGGGCCAGTGGCCGGCGGAAGTGGCGGCCAAGTAGAATGAAATGAGCAGGCGACTGGGGCAAGTTGTTGTGCAATTTTAACGCTTCATCTGTTCTCGCTTAACACGCTTGGGCATGGCGCGCCCTCAGAGCTTACGGCGCTCGTTCCGCTCTGCTCTGCTTTGCTTTACCGCGCCTTTACTGCGCCTTTGCTGTGCCTTTACTCTGCCTTTACTATGCATCCGCCGGCCCTAGTCTCTGGTCCTGCTTGGCCCCAGAAGAAGAGAGTTTTGCGCTGCACTTGTAACAGTTGGCCCAGTTGAATAACAGTATTATTAATAATAATATAAACTGGCCAAATGTTGAAATGGCAATCAAATGAACCCGAATGGGCCAGTTGCGCCCACTTTGCCCCCTCTGAATGCCGGCGTTCAATTTATTGTCCGCCCTTGTCTTCCTCTTCGTGCACCTCCTCCTCGTGCTCTGCCTGAGCCAGTCTGGTCGCGCCAGTCCCGCAGACTAGCAACCAGCCACTAGCCACCAGCCACACAAACGCAAGACTTGCGCCCGCCAGCTGGCTTCTATCGCCCGGCCAGCATCTGGCCGGCCGCCCTCAAAACGCCGCCCTCTAATGGGCCATGATTTATTCACTCGTTTGTCTTCAATCTTCGCCCCTCTTTGCCCCTTTCGCCCAATTGGCCGCCTCCCAATTAGGAATAGTCTGCATCACTCCTCGCAGACTGGCCGCCGCCAACCAGAGGCCCTCGTCTGGGGGGACCTGCGCCCACCAGACTTAGCCTAGCAGACCCAAACTCAGGCCGAGCTGCCACTCGAGCCAAATTGGTTCCGATTGGCGGGCCAAACTCGCGCCCAGACGTGCAGAATTCAGCCTTTGGCCGCGCCCCCTTTTGAAGCAGCCCCATGCCCACTTGCTGGCGGGGTGCGCGGCCACCAACTGGCAAGAACTCACTCTGTTCTCCTGTTTCTTGGTGTCTGTGGGCGCCCGCGGGCCGCCCACCGGAGACTGTCGCTAGGCAGGAGGGGCCGAAAGAGGAGGAGACTAAGGCCGGAGAGTTGGGGGCCGATCGGATCAGTTGTCGTGGCGCTGCCAGTGGTCAGGTTGTCTGCCGCTGGGGCCGCGTGGGCGCAGTGCACAGGCACACAGGCCACACGGGCGGCCAAATCTGATCTGTGGGCTCTTTTGTCGGGCCGGCTGGGCTCGCGTGGCATGCAAATAATCATAAAATAATCGTGCTCGGCACGTGGTTATCTGGTCCCCCCGCTGACTGTCGCCCGCCGCTGCACTCTGGCAGGCCCGCCACCATTAGTCACCAAAGTGGGCTCATTGTGCCACTGCTTGTCTCTCCTGCCTCTCTGTTTGTGTGCGCTGAACCACTCGAACAATGTGTGCCCATAATTTTGCGCCACTTTGCTCTCCCTTTTTCCTGAATTTGCTGCTCCTTTTGCCTTCTCTGTTTTCTCCTCCCAAATGCCACTCCAAACGCAGATCTCCAAGCGAAACGGGACACACTCCCCAAAGTGCCACCGCCGCCGCGCTGACATTTCCGCCGCCCAACCTGTGCACTGGGCCGCCGCCTGTGGCCCCAGCTGAAAGCTAATCATCGGGCCCTCATTACGCGGCTCTTCCTTGGCAGTGCGCGCGCCCCCTCCCAAGCACAGGTGCTCCTATGCGCCCGACCGACTGGGGCAAACACTGCGCCAGCCACACAAATGAAGCTCACTGGCGGCACAGTGGCGGCAGCAATCTCATTTTTCGCCCATTTTTCGCCCAACTCTCCCCCTGTTGTTGTCAGCGCTGATTTGAATGAACGCACGAGCACAAACACACTTGCCAGCCCATGGCAACGCGCCCGCCCACTTTCTCTTTTGTTGCTACCAAATTTGCTCGCTCCCAATTTTGCCTCACCCTCACCCTAAGCTTGTCTGCCTCTGTCTGTGCCCACCGCCAACCCCACAGATTCCCCTCCACTTCGCCTCACAACCATTCTCGGCTCCTCCGCCCTCGCTAGACCTCCTCCTCGAGCACCTGTGCTTCTCTCACTCTAGAGATTGGCCACAAATTGCGCCCACCACTGCCCCTCACCCGCACACCGTCCCACTCGACTCCTTCTCCCCACTCACTGCCCACGGCCGGCCCATGGCGAACCCTTGGGCGCCCAATGGAGCGCTAGAGGTCCATTGGGGCCGCCAGAGCGCAACTGGCCACGCCGGACCCTCACTCAATCATAGCTGCCAATGAAAAAGTCAATCTCTCAATTCCTCTCCCCCTCCAAAGGTGCTCGGCGCTGATGGTTGGCAGCCGCACAGGAAGTGGTCACGTACTCGTGCGGCTTTCTCTAAAAGCCACTTCCATAAATGCAACCATCTACTACTCGCTTGAAGGGCCGCTGTTTTGTAGTTGCTCAAGAGTGCGCGTGGTGTGTTGTGATTGCCACCGTGTGCTGCGCCACTTGGGGCCACTTCTTCATCGTTTGGGCCCACAAATAATCTGCTGCAGCAGCGAATTTTCACCAGTCCTCAAAGTGCGCGCCTCGCAAGTTCGCTAAAGTTCGCTCCAACGTGTTCGCCTAATACTCAACGCTGATTTATTGGCCCAACGAACTGACGAGCCAGCAAACAACTGGCCAACTAGCGAACTAGCGAACTTGCGCGCGAGTGGATTTGCAAGCCAACGAACAACTGGCGAAGCAGTGGAAAAGGCTGTGGAAAAAACAAGATTGCGAAAGAGGCAGCGAATCTTGTGGGCCAAATGATGCAAACGCACGTCGCTATTTCGCAACTCGCAACTCTCCGACAGTTCGCTGGCCCGCATCTGAGGCGCGCGAACAACTGGCAGCATTAGGACAGTCTGCCTCTACACTGTAGAGTCTGCAGTTGCTTCTGCACACTCTTTGCGGGCCGAATATTGGCACCAACCAAAATTCGCTGGCTAAACCCGCATCAGCTGCTCCACGGGGACGAATTCTGCCGGCTCGCACCAGGCCAGTCTTGCAAGCATTTGGCACTGCTTGTTGCGTGCAAATCTCAGTGGGCCGCACGACCTCGAGCTGAGCGCGGCACGCGCCTGTTGCGCCCCAACTTCATGCAGACGGTGGCTGGCGCGTGCCCAAATGCGGGCTGTGTTCGCCCACTCGAAGACGTGAGCCCCAGTCTCTGGCGCCCCTCGGAGTCACCTTTGCTCCTCCGCGCGGGCTGCTTCTGGCGCTGGTTCGCCCACTCGAGACTGGCTGCTCATCGCGCTCGCTTGACCTTTGGCCGCGAAGGTGCGCGTGCCCAAATTGTCGCTCGTCGTCTGCAGTTTGGCCTCTGCAGTGGCAGCCATCTTTGCCACCGAACCGAAGGACTGAGGGCGCGCGCTACCAGGACGACAAAGATGCCGCCTAAATGGAGGCAGGCCCGCAGCGGATCTCAAATCAATGAGCGCGCCCGACAGCTGACACGCGGCGGCACGCGCCCAACTAGCGCCACCAAACTGCACCACCACCACCACCTCCCCAGACCAGCTGTGGTCCCAGTAGTAGTCATCAGTGCTCCCGATCACTCTTGCTCAACCTCAAACCGCGACATTTTCCCTTCCCATTGTGCTGCACGTGAGCCAGTCAGCTAGTAGCCCACCAGCTTCCCCATTGCTAGTTTGCCAAAATTATCTCGCCCACAAGGCAACATATTGTAGCGCCGCCCGATTAGAAGATAATGATTGCCCCAGTCCGTTGGGCACTGATCGAAATCGATCAGGCTGCCATCGGGCTGCCACCAGTTCCTCTGCCTCCTTCCCCTGCCCATGAGAACGATTTTTCAGCCAACGCTACTTTGCCATTGACGTGGCCCTATTTTTGGATATTCCAACACTAGAGCTTCCCCACAGACAAGCCCGCGCCCTTTGCAGCCTTCGAAACAGGATCATAATGCGATCTCTATAACAACAAAACAACAACACCCACCTCTTGCGCCGTCAAAGTCTTTTCAAACGCTCGCTAACATTTGGTCCAGAGCCAAATGATTCTGCCCCACTGCGTTTCCCTGACGCTAGGTCTATTGGTCATAGGCCCCTTTCTTGCCCCCTCTCTTAGCAAGGAACAGCCCGAGACCAAGCAGGCTGATGTTGACGGGGAGGAGCTCACGAAACGCCAGTGCAATGGTAAGCTTGACTTCAAGACGATTGCCGAGTTCCGGCGATTTGTCGAAAAATTGGGTCTTCTCGAGAGCTCTGTGAAGGCGAGCCACACACCCTCGGGGCCCAAAATGCTCGCCACCCTATTGGCCCGAAGGGACGACGATGACGAACAGTCGTCAATCGTGAAAATGAAGTGCCTTGAAAAATCCCAAAAGGAGGCCTTACACGAGCTGGACCAGCTCATAGCTCATTATGATAAGAAGAGGCCCTGCAAGACTAGTGAAATAGCAAAGCTCGAACAGTTTGCGCTCAGACACCTGCTAAACAATACTAGATCTATAACAATGCGCTTCTTCACTCTATTCGGTGTGAACATTGCGCTCAAATGTAAACTCAATCTTCTCGCGCACCTCAAACAGGCTGACTCTGAGGTAGACCAGCTAGATTTCATCTACTCCATTGCCTCGCCAACTGGCTGGAATATTCTCATAAACGAGTACGCAAAAAAGAACATGAAATTTGGCTCCTCAACACACCAGGAGAGCCAGCTGATCAATAAGATCGCAAAACTCGTTCCAGGTTTATCGGAAGTTGAAGATCTAGATTATCTCAACTTCAACCATCCCTTGAACGATCCCAAAAGGATGCACGACATTTTGGTTGAAAATGACGGGGTCGAATTGGGCCAGTACGATCTGGAAACAGACGGGGGAAAGTGGCACACTAAGGTAGTCGAGTCGCTAAAAAAGGTTATCGAGTCGTGCAGAAATCTAGATCAATTCTATGTGAATTCTTTAATCTCTTTGGCTCGCTTGAAAGAATTAGGACTATTAGTTGAATATTTGGGCGAAATTCACGAACGTAGCGCCACGTTACACAAGTGGCTTGCGGCCACTAGCTTCTGTCAATTGATGGTTCGGGTTGAAGTCCTGGACGAACCAAATTCTGATAACACATCCAGCATCAAGCTTAGCATAATGCATGATGATAAGAAGTTCCATCTCCAACATAGACGTAAACTTTATTCCTATGTGGCAGAGTTCGATGAGATCGAGCCCGAGGCTCAGAAACAGGCTTGGTGCGCCAGTGTTGCCGAAGGTCGATGGCGCCAGAGGAGCGCCGCCATGCTGCTCCCGTCTGGCCAGGATCAAAGTGTTGCAATGCGCCGTCTGAAACAATTCATCAGAGGCCTCGAGAGAACCTTCGAGAGAGACCATAAAGATCTGATGTAGTATAGTACATGACATTATGGCAAGATGACCTTGCGCTGTGATCACATTGCTCTGCTTATCACAATCTATGATTATTAATTAATATTTTCCAATCGATGTTATCACTCTACTGTCATGTGTGAGGTTTGACCATTACCAGCAAATCCTCAAGTAATAGAACATTTTAAGTTCACTTCTTAGATCGCCTAGCCCATTCGTCCGTGAGTGTCTTGAAACGACGCGCCAACTCCTCCTCTGTTCTTCTTAGTTTTTCACTGTCCAATTCTTTGAACTGGGCACCCTCTTTCAATTGCTTTATTTCCCATGAGCCTCTTTGAAATAAGTTTACGATCACACGAGCTAGCTGCTTTACAGGGGCACTTTCGGCCAACCTGTCCTCAAGTCTATGAAACATCTGAGGATTATTGAAGAGACGGCCCAAATTACCGATTATGATGGCCACTAACCAGTTCCTCATTGTTGGATCGTTTGAGTTCAAGTCGATTTAAAAATGATTTGATGGTACAAATAAGATTAGTGAAATATTGGTGTTTCAATCAACAAACTAAGAATTAAATTCAAAATACAACTGAGTGTAAACAAAAGGCGCGCGCTGGACTGCCACTGGGACGCAATCGGACTAAGGCAACTTCTTGTACTTGGCCTGTATCCAACAGCGGCACATTTTCAATGATTTCAATCGGTTTACTAAAAGCCTATTATCATTCTTCAACTCGATCCTTTCAAGACACCTTGTACTCATAAACAGATCGTCTAATGTCTGCTTAGTGAAGAAGAAAGATGTTGTTCCATCATTCCGAACGTAGTAATTATCACTCAGATAAGATTTAGGCTTGAATCTTAGTTGAGTCATATCATAGCGAGCATAATCTCGCAACAAGAACATCCCACCGGGTTTTAAGAATTTAGCCAAATTTTCGACGGTTCTAGCCATTAGTTCAGGTTTCATTGCTGATAGGGCGAAAACGAGCATCACGAAGTCTAAACTTTGCGGTTCGATGGGGAAGCTAGCACAATCGGCGGACTCGAAGGCCTTGCAAATATCCATCTGAAATGCAGTCATCTTGTGCTGATTTTGACGATAGAAGTCCCTCCCTTTCAATGTTTCGATAGCACTATCGGCTATATCACAGCAAAACAGATGGAGATTCTGATTTTGATTCCTGTTTATGATCTCTACCACAGCGTTGCCAACACCGCAACCAACCTCCAAGATGTTACATGGCTTCGAGTCTGTCTTCAGACAGTCTAAAATTTCGGGAAATTCAGAGAATATCCAGCGTCTATCTTTGAAGAATCTATCTTCGTGGACTCCGTAGAAGAGGTTCCAATTCTTTTGAGCATTCTTTTCCACAGTTGCGATCCTAATTGACTTTTCCTCCTCCGATAAGTTTGCCTCTTTCTTTTGCTCCTCAATCCTTCGCTCGGCCTCAAGAAGCATCTCCTCAGTCCACTCGGTGTCATCCCAAGCATTCTGACTGAATACATCGTCCCCGACGCCGAGCTTTCTGCCTCGTTTGACAATGTTGGCCATTCTACAGACACTAAATGGAGATTTGCTCTGAAATTTTAATCTTAGTCATTTTGGTTCCACAAGTTGGCATGTAAGTGAGACACGTGCTCTCCCGGAACAGCATTTGCACACTCGCAACTGTTTCATTGGCAATCAGGCAACAAATCTCAGGATGGATTCAAATCATCAGGCTTTATTCGTTTGATCGGACACTTAGCTTGATCTACTGCTTCCCTTGCACACGATCAAAGTAGAAAATCTTATCGTTGCCAACTTCCAGGTTAACCAGATCCTTGGAGTGCAGTCCGATGATATGCCACTTTCCTTTAACCTGGACAACTAGCGGCGATCCCTCTGGTATCGAATCCGGAATTCGCGGCCTCCTAGCAACTCCTTCATCGGTTGGTTTCAACAACTCTTCAATAGAAGCCTTGTTAGCGGGAATGGTTCTCTTTTTGTCCCTAGCCTCGTGTGGCCAATACATGGCCTGAGCTGCTGCGCAAATGACCATACGTTTATCAAATTGTTTCGGACACTCGGTTATGAATGAGGCCAATTGGATTTGATGCATGGCCCGTCCATGCACCAGATGCAATGGGTCTTCAGAGGCCATTTTTTCCCAGCCATGGTACACAATCATCGCCGGTTTGAATGGTTTGCTCAATTCCTCGCTGTCCTTATCTGGCATGCAAGCTGTTGCCATCAGGCCGCATGAATCCGAAACCTCATCTCTGGGCTTCTTCAGATTGGCGCTCAATTCTTTGGCACTCTTCTTGAGACTGGCCAGACCCTGACTGTAGTTGCATCCACGACGAAGCGAAGACGCTTTAACCTCCTCCACGGCTTCCTCCTCCTCTTCGCTTCCCTGTGTGGCATTCATGATCCTTCTTGTGACATTCAGGGTAATTCTCGCTATGCGGTCCTCAAATTCAACGTTGAATTTCGCATCCATTGGTATATAGATCTTATATGATCTTGAATCGAAAAGGCCACCAAAGAAGAGCTCAGTGCACTGGTGTCTTGAGGAAACTTTGGTGAAGAAACAATTGCTTGTTGTTATCACAACGTTTGGTTTCACGAACACAGCCTGACATTGGTGCAGTATCATGAGTTCGTTTCTGGCCCATTTGAAGATGCAACCGTGTGCTCTTCTACGTTTCATTATATCCATCCTCAAGCTGTTTGCAAGAGATTCTTTTGCCAATTTTTTAGCGGACTTCCTTTTTTTGCTCGCCATCTCCAAGTCCTCCAGATCATCTGCCATCAGATCGTCGGACATTGAGCTAAGGCTGTCAGGACGCATCGGCGATCTCACCTTTCTGGCGCCCTTAACCGCCGATGCATCGTCCAAGCTGGCCGACTGTTCCCGGTAGATCAATGATTTAGTGGTCACCTGGAACTTGGCCAAAAATGGAAACTTGCCGGCCCATATTCCCCGGTCGTGTTGCTCCACACTGACCCCACAGTATTTGTGGTCGTCTTTGGAGTCCTTAGAGTCCTTGGAGTCCTTGCCCTTCTTGTTCTCCTTAGCTTGCTTCTCCTCGTCCTTAGCCTTCTTTTTCTTTGGCTTCTTCGTGCTCTCGGCACCTGCAGAGGGGGCAGGGCTTGTACTTGTGCCCGGACTGGGACTTGTTGCGGCCGCCTTTTCCGGTTCGCCAGCTCCATAACTGGCCTGGGCCAAGGCTAGCACGACCAGGACCAGCGCGAGGGCGACAACATTGCTCAACTTCATCTTATTATCTATTCTATTCTATTGTCGTTCATCAGTGGCTGCCGCAAACTCGAGCATCAGTGAACTATTTTACTTAAAGTTAAAGTTAGTAATTGCCAAATTATTGCTGCCCCCGATCGGCAACAAGTTCCATTGGCCCGATGGTGTGTCAGTGTATGTGCGCCGGCCGCTCACTTGGAGGCTCATCGAAATATTCATTTTCTGAGCCCCAATCTGCTCCAATCTCTCTTCGAACATGGTTTCAAGTTACACCCTTTGAGGCCGAGCAAAAAGTTGGCCTGTAAGTTGGAGAAGAAGATCGCGAATGTAACTCTGGCTCGGATGAGATAAGATTAATTGAGTTGAGATGAGCTTTCAGCAGAGGAACGGAGTCTAGAAAGAAGAGGAATCGCTTGGAGATGGCTGATAATGACACAAGATGGCGCCAAGACTTCATTGTAATCCATTCCATGGCTCAGTTTATGTCCAGACTCTCTCTGTCAAGGTCTAGGGCTCCTTAGGGTAGTCTCTTTTCTGGCCGGCCGGCCGGCTTGTCTGAGCCGCTTGGTCGTCTCGTGCAAGCCCATTGGGTAGCCAGTGGGTAGCCCTTAGCTCTGGTGCCCAAACCATAACAATCGAACGCGACTGGCGCCCAGTAAGGCTGAGCTGTGGCAGGAAACATCTGCTCGGCGGCGAGCGACTATTTTGGCTCTTCTTCTTTCTGCTCGGAGACTTTTCGTCTAATTTGGCAGCCCACCATAACGAGCTGGGCGTCGGCCCAGCGAGTGAAAGTGTTTAAAGTTAGCGTTAAGAGTTGGCGAGAGAAAGAGAAAAATGGTTGAGAGATAATTTGCGTCAATAAAAGGCCAAGTTTGCCATGGGCCAGAGAGGCTGATTGACGGCGACAGCGAACTGGCAAGCGGCAACTGGCAAGAGGCTGGAGTTAAATTTAAGGTGTTGGTTCTTGGCTGATTATTCGGATATGATGGGAGACAGAGAGAGAGAGGGAAACAGAAAAGGAAAAACAAATCATGTTTATTCTTTGTTGTTACACCCAAGCTTGCGGCTGGCAGAAAGGCGCACGCGTATCACGTGGGTGTGATTTCTAATGCAAATTCGTCGCCAAATTTGCAAGTGCCCATTGTTTTCGCCAGTCCATTGGCGTGACAGCTTTTTCACTTTGGATTCCATTGGCACACCAGCAACAGCCCTTACCCCTTTCAGTTTAAGGCCCATCATGATTCTTGTTGATGAAGAAATATCAATGTTGGTTCCTGGGCTCCATCCGATAAGCGGTTCCCATTTGAGTGAACCTGCGAGGGCCACTCTGGCGAGCAGGAAGGCCAGTCTCGTGTTATTTTGTTTGTTATTTTTGATCTACCAAGGGAGAGAGAGAGACAGGCGGCTGAGGGAAAACATTGACAAAAGGACCACAAGGCGCCCAGAAGAGCCCAGAACACTGGCCGAGGATAAATGGGAAAGTTTTGAAGAAAAAGCGCCACAGTTGGCTTGCCTGCTTGTGTCTGGCAAGGGATTTGTTCAAGGTTGTTAGCTTGCGAGGAGAGCTCGTGGCAGAACCAGTGATCGAGCGAGAAATCGAGCGACAAGAATCTCTTTGGGAGGAGAAGGAAAGGACGATAGGAGAAAAGTTGGAGAAAAGATCAATTGGGCCGCCGAAATGAATTGGCGAGAGAAGAATGCCTTCCACGTTAGAGACACTCACTCAGTATGAGAGAGAGCGAGATAATCGTTAGCACCTGCTCCAAAAAGTTACTGCTTGCTGGCATCTCTTAGCTGTGGCTGCTTGCACGCGCACCACTGTCTAGTCTGCTAGCCGACATTGTTCTTGACCATTGAAGTAATGAAAAAAGTTACACGCCCGCTGGGCAATTTCAACGAAATATCCAATACCAAGCCCAAGCTCTGGCAACAGTCTACAGTTGATCTGATTGCGCGAGCAGCAGCCGACCCTCAGCCATCTTGCTTTGTTCTTTGCTTTGTCCCGCCGCTGAACCCAATCCATTTCTTGCTGTTTGTGTCTTTCTCTCTCTCTCTGCCACCAGAGCAAAGTTAAACATCCGCTCGAGCGACAACAAATCCAGCAGAAAGGAGCCCGAACTCGCAAAGAGGGCCACTATTTAGCATTATTTTGGAATTAGTCTAATTAGCATATCGACGAGTAGGCAAGCTGGTTGTGAGAGAGTAGCTCAGCAGCAAGCAGTGCATGTGGTGTGACTGTCTATTTGCAAGTGTTTGTGTGGCCGAGACATCGAGCTGTGAGACTTGAGTGTTGGCAGAGTTGTTCGTGTGTGCCCGTTTGGATGGGCCTGTTTGTGCTCCCAAATCGAGCACCCAATGAGAGGCGCGAAATGGAGCCCGACGAGATTGGAGCGAGGAGGCAAAGGTGTAAGATGAAATCGATTGGAAGGCGAAAAGTGTTCACTTCCACTCGAGCTGATCTCCAAAAGGGCGCCCATCAACTGGCCCAAATCATTCTGCCCCCACTCCTTCTGGCCTCACTATTGCTGCAAATTGTCCATTCCTCGCCATTTGTCGCGAGTGATCCTCATCGCCACAACTCATCGACACATCAGCACAGCTCGATTGAGCATCAAGTCTCAAGCGACAAGCAACAAGCTTCTTCAGATCGTCTGTCCAGTTATTCTCATTATTTGCCGCCGACCAACTTCAGCTCCCCGAGAGAGTCTCAAAACTCAAGCCACTTCAAGCAACTATTGGTCGAAAACTCCGACCAGCTTGCAGCAAACCAACCAGAGCCCCTCCATGGCCCCAAGTTGGTCACTGTGTTTCCGGGCACCACTTGGCTGGACGAGAGCCCGGAGACAGTGGTCGAGATGGCGCCCGATCAGCTGGAGGGCCAGTCGAGCTCGGCCGAGCAGGACAACAGGCTGGCTGGGGCGGACTTGCTGGCGCTGGAGTCGCTGGACAGACCAAGCGGAGGACAGTCTGCGGCCACGGGCCAGCCGCCGCCCTACGCACTCAACGCCTCGGCCAGTCTGGCGTCCAACTTTTCCCTCCTCGCCGGCCGGGACAAGGACTCGCCGCTGGGCCAGGAAGTGGTGGCCAAAAACGGCGACCAGCCCAGACTGATCAAGCTGTTCAGAGTGCCCCCCTCGCCCATTTACATCAGACACTCGATCCCCATCGGAAACAACGCAGCTCTGGCCAACAACAAGGAGTCGCCGCTGCTCAACGGCGGGCCTCAAACTCCCCTCGAGCACCCAAACAACAGGTGGCCCATCTTTTCGGCCTTCCCGCATCCTTCCTCATCGTCGTCTAACCAGCAGAATCAGCAGCATCAGCAGAACAGCTCAACGGGCGGCCCTCAGGGCCAGCGGAACAAGCAGGACATGACTAGAAACAAGCTAGACTCGGGCGGCGAGCCAGACTCGTTCGCGCTGGTGCCCTCGTGGCCGCACGTGTTCATAGCCCAGCGAGAGTCGAGGAGGGAGGAGAAGAGGGGCCCTCTGGGCGAGGCGGTGCAGCAACAAGTGCAGGCTCCCTCCGCCGAGCCCAGCTGGTCGACGCAGCAGAGGCCGAGCGCCGAGGGGGGCGCCACTTCCGCCAGAGAGGAGCTCGAGCTGGAGTCGAGGCGGCCCACAGGCGGCGGCAGGTCCACGGCGAGCTCGGTGGAGTATGCGGAGGGGCGTGAGCGCGAGCAGGACGACGAGCTGGCCGCGTGGGACCGCCAGAAGTTGCTGGAGCGGCTAAAGCAGAAGCAGGCCGACTTTTGGGCGGCCGAGCTGGCCGGCCGGAACAGGAAGCAGGAGCAGCAGTTCGTAAAGAAGGAGGAGAAAGTCGCGGGGGTGCAGAGGGGCGAGTTGGAGGCGAGCAGGAGGCAGTTCGAGTCGGTGCTGGTCACCAACAGGACCATAGTCAGTCTGCACTGCGAGCCGGCCGCAATGTTGGTCAAGCTCAGGTTCAGACTGCCTTTCTTTGGCTCCATCCACACAGACCCAAGCGAGCGAGACGAGCCTCCAAACGAACTGCGGCGGCCAAACTCGAGCGCCTCCACCAGTGTCCAGAACTACCTCTCGCACTTTGGCCGCCGGCACTGCAGTCTGTCCGGAAATGGGAGCCAGTTGTACGAGCTCAGACTGGGTCTTGATGGCGAGAGTTGCGGCACCAAAGAGGAGGCGCCGCTCATCTTCGTGAACCACATTAGGATAAGGTTCAACACACAAGACTTCACGCAGCACAACTCCACCGGAAGGGCGCCCTTTTCGCCCCCTCGGCTGCTCGCCAACCGCGACGACCAGGACGACGAGCACCAGGAACTGAAGAGCATCATTTGCAGCTACCCGAGAAACTCGCCCAGCTCGCCCAATTCGCCCAACTCGCCGCTCACCAGTCCTGCTGGGCCCACCCACGGCGACCAGAGTGGCTCTCTGTGGACCACCCAGGACGCGGGACAAGGCCCAGACGATCAGACGAGAGGTAGGGAGCCCCAGAGACCAGGCGCGCCCGAGCGGATCATCGAGGATTCCACTCTGGACACGCCCCCCACGGCTTCCGGCTCGACGCGGGACTTCTCAGGGGCCATTGTGTTGCTGGTTGCGGGTCTGCTGCTGTCAGTCTTCGCCATCATCGCGCTCACCACCAGCGCCCTCTTCTTCGCCATGCGTCGCCGCTCCTCAGAGCTGGCGCCCAGACGAGCAGGCCCGCCCGAGAGCCACACGAAGAGCTCGAGCTCGGCCGCCAAGCGTCGTCGACACAACTTGTCGCCGGCGCAGATCTCCAACAGCAGAGCCTCGGGCCCACTCGCAGGCGAGCTCGGCGGGCCCGTCTTGGTGGCGCCGCCGCTGATCAGCGCCCAGCCCAGTGGACAGAGTTCCGGGAGCAAGATCGTGGCCCGGAAGTATGCAGACGAGCGGCCCGCCGGCAAGCAGAGGCAGAATCTCGACGTAAAGGCGCTGCACCTCGAGCAGAGCCGCAAGTCGAGAGACGGTCCCAAAAGAGTTTCCTCCGCAAAGAGTCCTGCTCCTTATGGCTCCTTATTACCCAAGACGGTCGGTCGGAGGACTGGGGACAGTTTGGACAGTTCGAGGAGCTCGAAGAGCGACGACCAGCGTTCGACAAGTGTGACCACGATTGAAATTCCATTCGTGGGACAGCAAACTGGCGAGAAGAAGATTGAAACTTTCACCCAGACGCTGAACCAGGATTACGAACGGAAGTTTGTGGTGGAGAAAACGTTCACGAACGTTGAACGAAAAGAACAGGATGAGGAAAATGGTGGAGAACAGAGTTTGGGCCAACGGCAAAAGCAAGTGAATGACACACTAGGAAAAAGTGGCCAAAGAGAGCAAAGACAAGACAAAAAGGACCAAGACAACCTGATTCCATTCGGTTCGTTTAGGAGCAAATTAACCAGTCCAATGGAATATAGGCGATTGCAGAATATATCAAAGATATTTAGCGAAATTAACCAGCCAAATTATGGTAAGCAAAGTGGGGCCGATCCATTGAAGTTACAACTGAGGCCGAGCAAATATTCTCAAAGAATTCTAGTCACAATGAATGAGACGGAGAGACGCTTGATGGGCGATTTGTTGCATAAAGATGAGGTGTTTCGTTCCTACGTCGTCGAGTGTTTTGATTCGGGCGAAAAGTTTGATAGAAAATTGAGACTAAATAGGAACTACGCCGACAAATTTAGCCCCAGTAGTTGGAATCTGTTCAAGGAGATACTATCAGACAAGAGTCTCATTCGCGACATTCACTCAACGGAGGGCCATAGTACAGCCATGGAAGAGAGGCACCGGACGGCATCTAAGGAGAAGTTGAACCAATCTAGTCAAAAAGGGGGCCGTCTTGTTCCAATTGAGGTGCAGAGAGACACAAAAAGTGACCTAAGACGATCGGACAGTTTGGAGTTGGAGGAGGCTCGGCGGGATAATCCTCGAAGGTTGAAGGTATCAAGCAAGACAACAGAGCCAGTTGTGCGCGTTTCCCACTACAACTCGGCCCAGACTAAACATGATGGAGGCACCTCGATCAACATTGATTCCAAAACTAACATCTCTCATCATCGCCTGCCGAGCGATGGTCTGGAGACAAAGACCACTTACTCTTACACCCGAAGCTCTTTTGAGCAAAAGACCAGCTATCTGGAGGAGAGATTGTCCGGAGAGTCACTGGCTAACTCGTCCGACGATGAGATCCAATTCATGGACGATAATCGGACCACAGTGGAGACTAGCCAGAATGAAGACTCATCGTCTTTGTCCTCTAGACGGCAAGCAGATCCAGCCAAAAGGAGGACCCATCTCAGAGAGTTGAAAAAGTACTAGATGCCCTAATTCAAAGTAATCAATTCTCAAATTGCCTTTATATTGGTTATGCTTCATACTGTCTTCATTTCGTAATTCCTAATCCTTCAGAGGCTCAAAATACTTCTTGTTCTACCTCTTTTGGAGACTATGGTTCTTCAATCAATTGATCAACAAGCGTCCGCGAAATTGTTCATGCTTTACTTTGGCCAAAGTGAACAATCTCTTGGAGGCTTTCGTAGAGTCTCGCTCTTTGTGCTTGTCAGATAGGTATATCACGTGCTTGATTCCACTTTGTATAATTGATTTGGCGCACTCGTTGCATGGAAATAGCGACACAAACAGCCGGCAACCAGCCTTGTCATTCAGGACACAGTTTAGTATCGCATTGAGTTCAGCGTGGACAACATAAGCATATTTTGTATCGAGGAACTCGCCCTCCTTTCTCCACGGGACTTGGTCATCGCCGACGCCGTTCGGCATTCCATTGTAGCCGGTGGCCACTATTTTGTTCTGCTTATTCACAATGCAAGCACCAACTTTTGTCGAAGGATCTTTAGAGCGTTTGGAGGCCAATTGGGCGACCGACATGAAATATTCATTCCAAGTTATATGATCCTCGGGCAGTCCTTCAACACGTTCGATCCGGGTCTTACGTACGGGCCGTGATGGGTCATGATAAGAAGAGTCCTCAAATCCTCCACAGTCTTGCTTGGGATCGGAACCCTGATCTCTGTCATCAGCTAGGAAGGCTTTATGGTTGAGTCTATGAGATGAAATTAGTTTCCTGGCCACATGGTCATATGGTTGCCTAGAGAGCAACAGATAGAAGGTTAGGACCCATCCGAGTACGGCTATCACTATGAAGTACTCTTGAACTTCGTACTCATAAATCGCCATGATTGGCAGCTATCACATGAGATTAGATGCGGCAAAGTCAAGGGGAGGACCACCAACAATGGATAAGGTGGTGACATGCATGGCGATGAGATGAAAATCTGACCATGATGGGGACACTCTCAGAAGAATCCGAGGCCTTAAACTCTAAGCTTGAAACCCTCAAGTATGGACTCCAAAGCAGAGCGAAGAAGCTGTGAGAAGCAATGCAGCGCTCGACATAATGCCCGCGCAAAACTGCAACCGCGTGTGTTCTATCAAAATAAAGGAAACTTCATGCACGGATACACCGATTGGTTGCTCACCAATAAAGAAATGCCAATAATCCAATGATAAATCATATTAACATGAGAAATCTTATGCCATTTGATTGCATCCATTGAGACAATATTATAGATAAAAATATTTATTGCAGTCCCGTCACCGTTCCACTGCATTCTGGGTGGAAAAGCGTCCTGTGGAGGCCGGATTCGTTTATTTGAAATAGAGATAATATGAGTTTAGCCACACAGAGAAGTAAACGTAACACCAGAGCTCCGGCCAGATTCGAAGATGAACCAGAACACCCGACACCGAGTCCAGTTACAACTAGTGATAGTACAAAAAAGCAAAAAAGACGCCGTTTTAAGAATGCCAGGGACCTCGCTATGAGAGAGCTGGGCCGCTGGAAGCCTGCAGATGATTTAGCACTCATTCTCGCCGTTCAACAACGCAATGATCTTGAAGAAGTTTGGAAAGGTGTCAAATTCTCTTGCAAATTCTCCTATCAAGAGATAGAAGATCGTTGGTATGCATTATTATATTGTGCCCCCATAGAGAGGGTGGCGATGGCGGCAATGCGACAGCTGCCAAGGGATGTTGTTGCCCAGATACATGCCAAAACACTGTTTGCCCGTGAAGAAGAAGAGTTACTAAAGACGATTCCAAGCCCACCCTTACGTGTAACAGAAGGTCCATCTATAGAACTGTTCAAAAAATTACTCAATGAGAATAGACACGTATTCTTGCCTTATCGAACGGAGAAGCATCTTTTAACTCATTGGCTGTCAATGCGATATCACAATTTGATACCGTTCATAGTGAATGGTCGAATAATAATGCCGCGGCGTGACGAGATGCCAACGTTCAACGAAGTTGAAGAAGCTGTAGATAAAGATATACAAAACACACTAACCGAACATATTGCACAAAATTTCGATGGCCAAACAGTGGCTGCAAAGCTAAAAGATGACCCCATACACCAGGAACTTATGATAAATGCCAGACGAGTCAAGCGGGAGATTAAAAAGTTGGAGAATGAGATACCAAAATGGCAGGCTCTAGTTGATTCATTTCGTGGTAATCCGCACTCAGATTTTAGTGACAGCTCTTCAAATTTAGCTGTCTTAAGAGGTAGACATATGCGCTATATAATGCAACTAAATCAGATTACATTCGGTAGATGTACCAAGGATTCTATTGTAGACGTCGATCTTAGTTTGGAGGGTCCGGCGAAGAAGATCAGCCGACGACAAGGTATGATTGAGCTTCAATCGAATGGAGAATTCATAATTGTTAACACAGGTAGAAGGCCATTTTATGTTGACTCTCAGCCGGTTCTAAAGGACGGCAACTGCAAGGTGATAAACAATAATTCTGTGGTTGAGATTGATGGGTTACGTTTTGTTTTTTTGGTCAATCAAGATTTGATAACAAAGCTTAAGCAAACAGCCAATGAACCACAGATCAAGAACTGAATCAATTATTGTTTCTCCACCTATAAACCCACTTCCACTTCCCCCTCCCCACCCCCCTCCGACCCTGCGACCCTGAACATTATAATTAAATGAACAAAAAAATCGCAAGCCCACCGTAAAGATAATGAGTACCTAGAAACCCCACGGGATCAGGTGCAAAGCCGTATTCGTGTGTCTCCCCTTTCAAGTTCAATCGTCTCTGAGCCTAATTCTGACTCTAGCATCCTTGATAGTGGTGAGTCCAGGTGAACGCACCGACTTGGGTGGGTATATGGTGCCAGGCGCTGGCTCTAGCTTGAAATGCATCAGCACCTTGGCGAGAGCCAGCTTGCTTTCTGTCAAACTGAACCTCATTCCAATACAATGACGGGGCCCCATTGAGAAGGGCAAATAGGAGCCTGGGACGATCTTTTCCTTCCTTCCGGGCATGAATCTGTCTGGATCGAATTTGGTCGGCTCCTCCCAGTAGTCGGGGTCCATGTGAATTGAGTAGATGGCAAAGATTATTTGAACGTCCGCTGGCACTGTGACATTGTACTTTTCTATCTTGTACTCTTGACTTGCGTATCTGTCGGTTCCAAAAGCTGGTGGAAACAATCTAAGTGATTCAGAGACTACTGCATCCAAATATTGGCAAGAGGTGAGCGAGTCATAGTCGAAGACCAGCTGTTTTCCCGTCTCAGTGGGCTGATAAATAGCAATGGACTTCAGCTCCTCATAGAGACGGTCTTGCACTCGCTGATTGTGGGCCAAGAAGTAGGCCGCCGACGTTAAGGAGGATCTGGTTGTTTCGAGACCAGCACCAAGCAACAGCATCGCCTGTGACAGTATCTCAAAATCGCTCAGATCTGCCTTGGCTCTCAGATTGTCCTTGAGGCTTTGCTGCAGCTTGTTTTGGTCCTCCTCCAACTCTTCTCTCGTCAGGCCGGCGTGGTGGTTCTCGGCCTGGTCCATTTCGTTCAGCTCGACCTTGTCGTCCAATTTGGCGTCCACCAGTAGCTGCAACAGATCGTCGTACTTGCGCTCTGTGTTTCGTCTCTGGTCGATCATCTTTTGCACCCGATCCACGACTGGTTTCACTGCTGCCTCAGAGACGAGGGTGAACTTGAGTCTCCTAAGAATGAATTTGGGCACCAAAACGAGGGCAAGAATTCGCAATGGAGTTATGCGGACCATTTTGTTCAAATCCTTGACCAAACTGTCACGAGAGCTCGCATCCAGTGACTCTGAGGCCCTTCCTAGAGGCTGGCCCAACATTTGTTGCCTCTTCAATTTGATCCCATAGCAACAGGTGGTGATTCCATCCATTGTGTAGAGTCCAAAGGTTTCTGTCAGGTCGATTTCGGCAAATTGTTTGCGGTCACGGCGGGCAGTGATGTACTGCTCTCTGAAGGAGTCGACCAGATCGTCGGCGCAACCTTGCATCAGTTTGAACATGCGCTTGATCTTGCCACTGGTGAAGGAGGGCGACATCATGGCTCTCACTCGGCGCCAATGGTCGCCCTTGATCCAGACGAGACTCTGTCTCAAGTATCGATTTGACCACTCGTTCACCGTGTGATCGGTGATAAGGTCGAAGTCTTTCACGGCGATCTGTTTGACCACCTCTGGGTCGTTGATGAACAGTCTCTTGCGGCCCATGAACGAGCTGCCATAGATTTTGCCATACTTTTTCGTCCTGTCCAAACAGAGTTGCATCTGGTCCTTGGCGAAATAGTTCCACAGGTCCCAGACGATGGGGACGAGCGGCTGGTCGCCCTTGATGTTGTGGCGCTTCCAGAAGAGGTAGTTGTTTTTATAGTGGTCAATGAGGAGCAGTATTAGGGCGCCCACCAGGAAGCTTGTGACTGCACTTGGCAGCCACTGGACGAGAGTCTGCGACAGGCCTGGTTGCATGTTGATATTTTTGAGATGGATTTTCTAAATGGAAGATCTTCACAATGATCAGATGATCAGATTCTCTGGAAAACCCGACGATGTTTATATTTACACAAACCACAAATCCTTTTGTGGTTTGTGTAAATATACCTCCTTTTGGATTGGACGAAGTTGGGCTCCTCTTGACTAGAGAGCGCCTGTCAAAAAGCGCTTCTTTTTGCTTCCGAAAATGATCAAGTTTGCGTAATAATCGAGCTCACTCATTGACGAGCTCACTGGAAGAATTGACTGGCCAATAAATTGGAACAAGAATCATTGAGTGAAACATGCATATGCTTATGATATGCTGATCATCATGCTTATGGTGAGCTCAGTAGTTGTGACCCTTAGTGTCACTTTGCGACAACAACAATCCGAGAGACGAGCGCTAGATTCTTATCTCGTGCTGGTGTCTGTTTATTGTTTGCCCTTGTCGTCGAGAGTGGGGGTCTCAGTCGTCGCGCAGCAACACCCTCACTTTGCAATTGCTGATCTGGCACAAGACGGAGAATCCCCTCGACTGGGGCGGGTAGCGAGTGCCCGGGGCTGGCTCTAGCTTGAAATGCATCAGTACCTTGGCGAGAGCCAGCTTGCTTTCTGTCAAACTGAACCTCATTCCAATACAATGACGGGGCCCCATCGAGAAGGGCGCATAAGAGCCGGGGACTATGTTCTCCCTCCTTCCGGGCATGAATCTGTCTGGATCGAATTTGGTCGGCTCTTGCCAATAGTTTGGGTCCATGTGCAGCGAGCAAGTGGACAGCCACACTTGGACGCCCTTGGGAATGGTCAGCTTGTACTTGGGCACAGCATAGTCCTGTTTGCACTCGCGGTCAGTGCCAAGCGAGGGGGGAAATATGCGCAGAGTTTCCGAGATTACGGCGTCCAAATATTGGCAGGAGGTCAAGGAGTCGTAGTCGAAGACGAGCTGCTCGCCCACGGGACTCTGTTCGTGCTGGACGATGGCCTGCAGCTCGGCCACCAGACGCTCCTGCACCTGAGGATTGTGGGCCAGAAAGTAGGTGGCAGAGGCGAGCAGCGATCTGCTCGTTTCGCTTCCGGCGGCCAAAAAGAGCACCGCCTGGCAGAGGATCTCGAAGTCGCTCAGACTAGTGGAGCTAGTCTGAGCGACTCCTTTGCCTCCCTCAGACCGCGAGACAGTCTTGCGCTCGGCCGCCGCTTTCATGGTCTCCAGGTCTTGCTGGAGCGAGTGGCTGCTCGTGACCGCGTGATGGTTCTCCAGCTGGTCGAGCTCGCCAAGCTCCAGCTTGTCGTCTAAACTGGCGTCCACCAACAACTGCAGGAAGTCCTCCTGCTTGACGGCCTGGCCAGCAGTTCCGCCGGAAGCCAGCCGGCTGCTCTCCCTTCTGAGGTGGATCATCTTTTGGACGCGCTCCACTAGAGGCTCCATGTCCTGTTCGCTGATCCAGGTGAAGTTGAGCAGTTGCAGGATGCACTTGGGCAGCAGGAGAATGGGCAGGAGGCGGGCCAAACGGAAGTCGAGCACAGCCTTGGCCAGTTGGGCGAAGTTGTCGCGACTGTTTGGGGCGCCCTTCTGTTTGGAGCGCGACTTCAGTTTGCGCACGTCAATCTGTTGCTGGCGCTTCAGTTTGATGCCATAGAAACAGGTGGTTATTGCGTCGATTGTGTATGAATCGTACACTTCCGGCAGGTCAACTAGGGCGCACGCGAGGCCGTCGCGGCGAGCTCTTATGTAACGTTCGCGGAAGTTTTCCACCAAGTCGCCGGTGCACGAGTCCAACAGCTTGAACATGCGTCTCATTTTGCCGCTGGTGAATGTGGGCGACAGCAAGGCCCTCACACGACGCCAATGGTCGCCCTTCAGCCAGAGCAAACTGCCCGAGTGATACTTGTTGGCAAAGTTGCCACCATTGTGGTCTGGAAACAAATGGAAGTCTTTCACGGCGATCTGCTCGATGAGCTCCAAATCGGCCACCACAACTCGCTTGTGGCCGAAAGATGAACACCCGTAAACTTTTCCATACTTTTTCACCCTTTCCACCGATTTCTGTAAACTGCAACCAGACACAAGCTCCCACAGTTCGCCCAAAACTGGCACCAACCTCACCTGGGCTCTAATTCCGAACTTGGGCCAGAAGAGCACTTGGTCCCAGTAGAAGGCGACCAATTTGGCCGCAATCAGGCCGGCCACAATGGCGAGCCAATGGAGGCGAAGAGAGTCTCTGGCCCATCCTAAAAGTGGGTAAAAGTCGAGGGAGTTTGCAGACTGTCCGAATTGCACTCTTTCCATTTGTGTGCTTCCCCTTTTGAGCGCACTAAATATAAACTGAAATAAACTGGAAGAACTGAAAAAACTATTCTCCAATTCGGTTATCTAATAATAATAAATCTAATAAGCTATTCTTGACTTCGACAACTTTCGAACATTCCTCCCCCACCAAGTCCGAAAGGTGGCCAGATGGGAGCGCTGTTGGAGCTGGCTGAGTGTGTGTGAAGGTAAATTTGGGCCAGAAGATGCAAAATGGATGACAAAAAGTGAGGCTGTTTTATTTTTCTCTTTCATTGTTGTCTCTGCATGTTAATTAGGAACTTTGCACGCCATTCTTAACAATAAAAAAACCTTTATCTTAAACTACATACAGACTCTGCTCACATGGTCTGTGTGCCAAGTGTCTCTGGCAGACTCTCTCTCTCTCTCTCGACCATCTTCTCGTGGACCAATCCTAGAAAAGTGGAGCCAATCCAATCCGATGCTAATCTGTCTCGGTCCCTCTCCATTCTCCTACTTCCAAACACAACCACCGTCTTGGCCGGCCATCTCGTGCTCTCCCCCGTCCGACGTGACCGATCCCAGTCACAGATAAGCGGGCTCGTCGGTGGCGTGCGCTACTGTTTGGCCTTGCCCACTTGTTGGCTCATTGTTTGGCCTAAGAGTCGCCGCTCGAGTGTCCTGCTCGTCGGCGGGCCGCCTCTGGCAAGTCTGGCTCGTGTTGAACGCGCCCAAACTCGCCTCCCCTATGCTCACCACCGTCGTCCCGCTGCCGCCTGCTTGCGCGCAGGTGGGCGTGGCGCTTTCCCGTCCCGCGCGCTCCTTCTGCTCGGCGGCTGCCCTGGTCTGCGGCTCGCCGCTTCGGTCCGACGACCTGGCCGCAGGCTCGGCACTACCAGTAGATACAGTCTGGGCAAGATCAGTCGGTGTCCCCTGGGCGAGGGCGCCGCCACGGACGAGGGAAGGCGAGGCGGCGGGCGGGGGCGCACCAGTGGGGGCGTGGTCGGCGGGCGCGGGCCTCGCGTGCCGCTGGAGCTGGTGCTCGAGCTGCAGCTGCTGCAGGACGGCGCGTTCCTGCATGAGCATGCGCATGCGCTGCTCCTGCATGGCCGCGCTGTACGAGGGCGGCGGCGGCCTGAAGGAGGGCTCGTGCAGGTGGGCCGCCAGCTGGCCCGCCGCGAGCAGTTGGGCGAGCGACGCGAAGGGGGGCGGGGCCGCGGGCAGCGCAGTGCCCGGCAGGGCGCCCGCCGTTTGCTGTTGGTGCTGCTGCTGCTGGGCCTGCAGCAGCGACACGAGCGCCGCCATGGTGGCGGCCACCTGTTGCTGGCGCTGCAGCTGGGGCTCGGCGCCCGCGGGAACCAGCTCAGGGCCGGACAGGCGACCGCGGCAGGCCCGCAGCCCAGCCTGCTGCTGGCGCGCGGGAGCCACGCCCACCTGTCTGTCGGCGGCCGCGCTCCTGGCTGAGATCAGGCGGGCGAGGCGGCGCGGCAGCCGCTGCTTGAAGGAGGCGCAGCATGAGGAGGTTGTCGCTGAGCCGCTCCCTTGGATGGTGGCGGTCGAACTTCCGCCGGAAGTCTCCGCCGCCGCCGCTCCTGGCTGAGGGCAGCCCGAGGTGGGCGTGGCCATGGGGAAGGGGGCGTGGTCAGGCCGCAGTGGAGGGCCAGTTTGAGCGGCGGCGGCGGCAGCAGCCAAGCTCGCATAGAGGGCCAACTGGTGCTGGTGGCGCTGCAGGAGGGCGGCCTGCTGGTGCTGCTGGAGACGCTGGTGAGGCAAATTGGAAAGCGGAAGCGGAAGTGGGCCGGAAGTTGGCTCGTGGGCGCGGGCGGCGGTTGGCGACTTGTAGGTGTTGATGGTGATCCTGAGGGCGATCCAGCTGATGGCCACGAGGACCAGCCCGACGCCTGATTGATTTTGAGCGAGTTTGGGGCCAGTTTCCGGTTCGGGTGCGAGTTGGGCGCATTTCCGGTCGCGCGTTTGGTTAGAGAGTTTGAGGTGTTTGAGGTTAGAGAGTGTGTCTTTTTGGATGGAGTTCTGTTTATACTTTGGCCAGAGTTTGGCCAGAGTATGGCTATACTTTGGCCAGATTCATGCCGAGATTTGGGGCTGATTTTGCGCCCAATTTGCGCCCAATTTCACGCTCGAGCTCGGCGCCACTTCCGGCGAGTCTCGAGCGGCGAGTGCTCGTGACGCACGTGGCGCTTGGCCGCGTGGGCGCCAGAGAGTGGGTCTGGCGGCGGGTAATCGTCCGTCGCAATTGCTTGAGTCAGTGCTGCAAAGACTGTGCAGGGCGGCCGAATCGATCACGACTTTTCTCTGTTCGGCGCTCGCTCTCAGTCCAATGGGGGCGCACGCAGTCTGTGGGGGAGCAAATGGAATGCTCGAACGGGCAGCCAGAGACAGTGGTCGGCCGCCCACTCGCTCGGCTTTCGTGTAAACCGCAAGAGACACTCTCTCGCCCGGCCGCCACAATGTTATCTGATGGCCGCCCGACTGGCCAATTGTTCGCCGAGCTGCTTGTTTCTCGCCGCTCGCCGCTCTCTGCTTGTTGCTGGCCACTACTAGTCACTGTCTCTTGTGGTGCCTTACTTGCGTCCGAGCTCGCTGGCAGTGGCCGCCGATTAGCCCTGCTCGTCAGGCGGACAATTTGCCGCCAGGCGTCGTGCGCGCAATTGGGCGCACTGCGAACGGAGAAACTGGCAAGACGATGGCAACAAGCTGGCAAGATCCTGGCAAGACAGCGAGAGACTGCCCGCGGGAGGAAGAACAACAGAGAAGGAGCAACAACAAGAGAGAGAGAGAGAAACAAGGGCCGAGCGAGAAACAACAGAGAGAGACGAGTGGCCACCGTTGGAGGAATCAGTAAATCGGCTCGTTACGGCAAATTATCTCGCTCGCCTGGCTTCAGGCCGGCGCTTAGGGCGAGCTCGGCAGAGGCGAGCTCGCCCCAAGTCTGAGTTGGCAAGGCGGCAGAAGTATGGTTCGAGGAGGATCGAAAGCAGCCAGAAAGCGGCAAGAGTGAGACTGGGAGGAGGAAGAGAGCTCTTTCGGCGAGCTTTTTCAGCGAGCTTGGAGTGGGGAGAAGAAGCAAAAAGAAAGCAGCAAAGTATCATTTCCATCTGGACGACACAAAGCTCCAGTGGTCAGCCTGTTGTTTGTCTGGGCTGCTTGTGGGCTGCTTGTGGGCTGCTTGTGGGCTGCTTGTGGGCGCGCAGGCAGGCAGCTCGCAGGCAACGCTCGCTCAAGGCCCACAGACAGTCTGCGGCCCAAATGCGTGCAAGCCTTTTCTGCGTGGGCTTTTCGAGCGGCGCACGCAAACAACAATTCACACTGCCCACTTTTTGCCCACTTTCTCCCCAAACGTCACACACTCTCTGGTGTCTAGCAGATATAACACACTCTAGTCTCTAGTACACTCTAGTCTCTAACACACTCTAGTGTCTAACACACTCTAGTCTCTAACACACTTTCTCCAAAGACACTGACTGGCAACTGGCCGGCGCTCACACGGCGCCCAATTGGCGAAAGTTGCCGCAAAACAGGCGCCAACAACAAGCGGAAAGAAGCCAACTGGAGCTCCAAATGGCTTGATGCTAGTCCTCGACCGCAGGCGAGCGCCAAAAGAGCGGCCAAAATTGCACCTAATGGACGAGACTTGGCAGAGTGGAGAAAGTGGCCCGCAGTGAAGCGGCCACCATGCGCCCCCAGCTGGACAGTGGACGTCCGAATGAGCCGCCGCAGCACTGGAGACTGTCTCCGGCTGGCTCGCCACTAAGGCGATCCAATTAGGCGCCAGGCAAACAATGAGCTCGGCGTCTGACAAGTGTGAGTGTGAGGCCGATTGAGCCGCGCGAACAGTGAGCGAGCGAGCAGAAGTGCTCAGCTGGCAAATTTTGGCCAGACAATGCGCCACACACAGACACACGCAACAAGTGGCCAGCTCGAGCTGCTCTCTCGCGCCCAATTGTCGCCCAATTGCCGGCCACTCGACTTGGCAGCTTTGCACTTTGTTCAGCTTGGGGCTGCCACAATGGCCGCTCGTCTGCCTTCTGGCTCACCAGCGGCAATTGTCGCCGACTGGCCACAGACGAGCTGCGGCTCTGGCTGAGCTTAGCTTAGGCTTGAGAGCTTAGCTTGGCGCTGAGCTTAGGGCGACTGTTTGGCGGCGACTGTTTTGAGGTGACATTGAACGGAGCTTAGGGCGAGGAGGTTTTGGAAACTTTCTGGAAATTTTTGGAAATTTTCTTTACTTTTTTGCGCCAAATTTCGGACAAATTTTGCTCAAATTTGTGCAAAATTTGTCCAAAATGGACAAATGAAATCGAGTGAAAAGTTTGCAGCAAACTTTGGGCAAAATCAATTGGCGATCAATGAGAGGGGAAAGTGCACTAAGGGCGAGCGAGAGACAAGGAGCACGAAGCGTTTGCGGCATTTGCAGCTGCCGACTGGAAGTGTGGGCGCGAGGAGCTCCAACTTTCTTCCAACTTTCTTCAACTTTCTCCAACCTTTTCCAACTCTGCTCAACTCTGCTCAACTTTGTTCAACTCTGCTCAACTTTGTTCAACCTTTTCATCCAGCTTCCTCCAAACTCTGGCCACCCAAAAGCTCCCAAAGGGTGAGGAAGCGAAGAGAGAGGATGGCAAGTGAATTGGACGAGAAGGTCGCTCGTGGCGCCAGTTGCGCTGACTGGCGGCCACCGTTTGGCCAGCTGGTCGGCGGAGCTTAGGACAGAGAGTGCAGCCCAAGTGCAGGGCGAGAAGAGTGGAGGGTCCATTAAATAATTGGCCGCCTTTGGGCGCTCTTTGGGCGCTCTTGTTCGCGCTCGGCGGCCACTGCGAGCAAGCCGGAGCTGCGGGCCGCCCTTAGCTCCAGCGCACAATTGCGCTCGCCCATTGCCGCTCGCTGACACCTCACAAGCGCCGCAGACTGTCCACAAAGGGCGCCCAAAGGCCTTTGTGTGGCCGGCGCACGACGTTGGACGCTGGACAGTGGCGAGTGGCGAGTGGCCAAAAGACAGTGGCCAGTGGACGCACGAACAGCGCCCCAGACTGAAACGGGCGCCCATTGTGCCCACTGCGCCACTCGCCAGCCGCTGCAATTATGCGCCCGAGCCCAATTGACAAAAAGCGAGCTCGATTGCGCCACGATCGGCCAGCTCGGCGCCCCCAAACTCGCCCACTGGCCCACATTCAAGCTCAAACACTGACCACAACTAGCTCAAAAACTGGCCAAAACTATCCAAAAGTGTCGCAAACTGAAGCACTTCCGGTTTGGTCGCCCGCCACTTCCGGTTTGGTTGTTGGCCTCCGGGAGTTGCGTGCGCCACTTGGGAGTGTGTGTGGTGCGTGTGGGGCCCAGTTGGAGGCGAGCGCAATTTGTGCAATTGCAGTTCAATCGAGTTATTGGAATACTGGACTGTTTGTGGCAAACTTTTGCGACTTTTTGAAGAAATTTGGGGAAATTTTGTGCAAATTTTTGCAAACTTGTGCACATCTATACAACGTCTTTGTACATCAAATGTGCATCAATTCAATGTTCATTGAGTCCGATCATTCAAATATTCAGTCCTTCTCCAATTTCACTCGAGATGAAACACGCTTGGCGCGCTCGGTCGTTGTTTCCGCTGGAATTGAGTGAAAAATTGAGTGCAAAATTACGCCTCTCTGTCTGCGTGTAATTCTCAAGACTGTTACTCAGGACTGTTACTCGAGACTGGCCCTGCTCAAGTTCTAGTTGTTGGCCGCGAGTAAGAAGTGAGCTCGAGAGAGCAGCTAGACACGAGCGCGCGGCCGTGACTGTGCTCCGTTTGCGGGTCATTGTTATTGTTTTGTTATTGTTGTTACTGCACTAATGCATTGGCCGTCTCGTATCACTGTCTTTCGGCTGCAGGTGGGCGCTCGCTTTGCTTGGGCGGCCAGTGAGCGAGTTATAAAGTAAGAAAGTTAGAGAGTTGGAGGAAGAAAAAGCATGCCAAATAGTCAGTCTGGCGCCCGTTCAATGGGCAGCCGCTTAGGAGCGATTCAGTGGGCAAGTGAGTGGCCGGCTCGTGAGCGAAAGTGTTTGCGCTTTTTTCTCTACTTTCTGGCCCACTTTTTTCTCCACTTTTCTTACACTTTTTGCCGCCAGGCGACTTGTGGCGCCGCTCCACTGGTCTGGCTGGCAAGATGGCGAGCTGGCCGCTGCAAAGGCGCCAAGTGAGCGCTGGCAAAAGTGGGCGCCAGCATTAAGTATTAAGCATTGGCCAGTGAGCAGTGAGCATTGGGCATCAAGCACAGTGAATACAGTGAGCACAGTGAGCCGAGTAACTGTTACAGTAACTTCCACAGACAGTCCATACAGAGACAGAGAGTGTGAGCGAAGCAGAGCGGAATGCATATCATTAGGCACGTCCAAATTGATTTCTTTCCAGCGTTTCGGGCGAAATTTGAGAGGCAAAAGTGGCAAAAGAGCAAAACGGGCGAGCAAAAGTTGAGCTAAAGTTGGGCAAAAGTTGGGCAAAAGTTGGCCAAGATGTTGGGCGAATTTTGCAAAATTGATGGGGGAAAACGCTTCGCCTTTGCCTTAACTTCAGACTGTCTCACTTAGACACGCCGAGCTCTGCCTCCGAGCGTCTAAGTGAGATTGACTTGGAACTGGCCGAGAGACTGGGCGACGTGTGCCGCTTGGCGCCACATGAGTGCCAGTTTGGACGCGGCGCCAGATTGACTGACAGACAGTCTCTGGCTGGCGAGCAGCACAAACTGGCCAGCTGCTCGCCTTTTTGGAGAGTGGCGAAAACCAACATCACGCAATGAACTTGAGGAGAACACGAGGAAACTCGAGCTAAGCAGAAAACACTGCTTCTTTCTGGCCAGAAGCAAGCCAGGCCGAAAAGTGGCACTGGAACATGGAGGCGAGTTTGTGTGTGACTAGCTCAGAGAGTCAACTCGAGCTAGTCACAAGCTCAAGTTCAGCCGCCGCTGCTCAGCTGAACTTGGCCAATGTTTTCATTAAGTCGGCCCACAACAACAATGCCCCGCACACAGTCACACGACACAAGCTCAACTTCGACGCCACTTTGGCCCTGCTTTTGATTTGCCAAGACACACCGGAAGTGCAGAGGTGCAATTGCCGCATCATCACTTTCGCTGGTCTGCAGACGGAAAAAGCTAGTCTTTGGAGAGCGAGCTGGTCTGCTAGTTGTCAGCGCCGAGCTGGAAGGTCGCCGGAATTGAGCTCGAGGGAGAGAAAGTGGAAAGTGGTGGAATTGAGCCGCTCAAATGGGCAGATTAGGCGCCGAGAGCAGTTGTCTTTTCTTTTCCTTTTCTCTTTCGGCCAGACAATTGGACAGCCAGTGGATCAGATTCCAGCTGGTGGCAAGTGGCTCGAGTTTGGACTGAGATTTGGAGGTTGAAATTGGGCGGAAATTTGTGCGAAAAATTGTGCGAAAATTTTCCGGAAATTTGTCGGAAATTTCACTCGAAAATTTGGCCCGAAAATAAGTGCTGAAAAACAACAAGAGTCCAGCATTTCGGGCTGCATTTCCAGCAAGCTTCAGCCAAGATCTGGACACTTTGGTCTTGCCATCTGGCCAGCATGTCTTAGGGGGCATTTTGAGAGGAGGAGAAGCGGCGCACGAGAGCTAATGACAAGCTGCGCTCAGGTGGGCGGCCTCCCAGCGCACTGTATTGCCATCTTTGACTTGAAACGATGACAATAAAATGAAATAGAATAAAATAAAAAGCGAGAGAGAGCCTTTTCGGCTGGAGTGAAATAAAACAAACGAAAATGGTTGCAGGCGAGCTTGGCGGGCGAGCTTGGCAGACTGCAAGCTCGCCTCTCTTCTGCACACACACACTTACAAGGCAAAATGGAGAAGAGTTGGCCGAAATTGCTCATTGTTCTCCGGCCGGCAACTGTCTTCGGTCTCTGGCTTGTTCCTGCTCTGAACTGAGCAGGAACAAGCCAGCCAATGGTCAGTGGGCGAGCCGGTGTTTGTCTTGGCCGAGCTGAGCGCCCGCCGGTTGGCCACAAATGTCGACCAAGGCTGACATATAATTGATCCAGCTTGTTGATTTGGCCTGTTGGGCCTCCTTGGCGAGCGCCTTGCCAGACGAAAGCAGCTCTGGAAGCAGCTCTGGAAACGGCTCGCCGGTGGGAGAAAGACGAGGAGGCGGAAAAGGGCCACTTGTTGCGGCGAGCCAGTTGCGCGCGTTGCAGTAGTCCTAAGGGCTGCACTTGGGCCGCGTGTCTGCAGCGCGACCGAATCCCAATGCAAATCGCAGGAAAGTGTGCGCGCCGCCTCCAGTCGCAGTCTCACGCGGCTCGCACTGCACTGCACTGCTTTGGACTGCACTGCACTGCAATGGACCAGCATAGACACTCTCCGGGCCGACACATTGCCCACTGCTTAAGTCGAGCCGCCTCCAATCAGGATGATTTATTTCGGCCTCGTCTCGTTTGCAAATTTATTCCCCACCACTCGGCAGCCGGCCGGCCGCAGACTGTCCATGGCCGCCACAGGCTGTCCATCGTCGGCGGCCAGCCAGCGGCCACTTGGGCGTCTTCGGCCGGATTGGCGGCCGTCTAATTGGATTAACTTTCAACTTTTTTCCGCCGCCGATCCGACGGCCTCTCGCTGTTGCCGCGGACAAGGACCAGCTCCAAGAGTGGCTCTTCCTCCAAGGCGGCCGCACAATACTGGACAATGCGCAGAGCAGTGAGACTGCCCAACACAATGCACCATTTGCGCCGCTCAATTAGGGACACTTTTCCCCAAAGCTGCGCGCTCGCCGACTCTTGTCTCTTGGGCGGCCCAAGAGAGAGAGACGCGCCTCACAATGCAAGGCCAGCTCGGCGTTGCGAACGAGGAAAAGAGCGCGAAATGGAAAAGGTTAGAGTGGCCGAAAAGGCTTCTCCCTCTTCCAAAAAGGCCTTTTGGGAGCCGAAAGGAGAGCAGGAAAAGTGGGCCCAGCCGCTCGAGGTGTCAGTGTGTGTGTGGCCGTTTGAGTGCGGAATTTGCACAACGCTCGGCAACAGGTGGCCAGTAACTGTCTCGCCGCATTGGTCTGGGTGGAAATGGGCTAGAGGTCGCCGGTGACGAGCTGCAGAAAGGCGCCCGTTCGGCCACGGCGAGCCGCCAATTGTCTGTCTTTCGCTGCACTCGTCGCATTCAACAGCACTGGACGACGCCCCTCGAGGCTCGAAATTCGAGCTGCCAAGCTCAAAGAAGTGCCAAGCTCGAAGAAGCGCCAAGCTCGGAGTGGCGCCTGAGCGCTGGGCTGCAGTTGGGCGACACCGAAAAGTGGCGCTGTGGAGCCGCACGAATCCGATCCAATTGGATCCATTTTTCCTCCTCCCTTCGAGTTGGTCGCAAGAACAGAGGCTGGCTTGCGAGTGGCCGCCCCGAGCGCGCTAGCTCTAGGGACTGGCACTCAGGACAATCCAGGCCCGCAGACTGTCTGCGGGCCGAGTCTCTCATGAAAAACGGGCCGCCGGAGAGTACTACTAACTGTGAGTAGTGAGCCTGCTTTGCACTGGATTGAACTCTGTGCAGAGTGCAGGCAGAAAACGGTGCTTGTCCAAAGCTTGGCTGCTCGAACGCCGCTCGAACAACACTCCAAAGTGTCCACCTACCCTTAGCTGCGGGCGCTCTCCAGTGCCACTCTCGCGGCTTCCAATCAGCGCCGATTGCGCGCAGACTTACTGCTGCTCTGGACAGCCACTGACATACTGTTCTGGGCGCCTCTGACGCCCAGAACAGTATGAGAAAGTTGTCCTCTGGAGAGAGAGAGAGACGAACCTTGAAAGTGCACTCCCATTGGAAGTGGCGACAAAACAATGGAGCTCTGAGGCGATTGGAATTTGTTGCAATCTGGCGGCCACTCTTCTGCTCTTCTACTCCTCCACTATTCTGCTCCTAGTCTGTCGGCGCTTTTTCTCGCCCAGCGTCCAATTGCCGAGTTTTGGATTGCGAGCGGCGGCCCGAAAGTGCCAACTGGAAACTGGAAGCTGGAAACTGGAAACTGGAAACTGCGAGCTCCCAGAGACTAGCGCTGGCAGACAGTTGCAAGGAAGGCAAATTTGTGGGCGCCGCTTTCGAGTTTGCGCCGCAACTCTGCACCAATTCCAATTCCACGATGGGCCAGCTGCAGTCCTGAGGGAGAACAGATTGCGTGTGTCTCTCTTTCTCTCAAACTGGAGCCACTGGAGCCAAATGGACACCAATCGGACACCAATTGGACACCAAATGGACACCAAATGGACACCAAATGGGCAGCAAACGAGCCGCAGCTAAGGGTTGGCTGTGGAATTTTTGCAATCTCCATTGGAAGGGCTTGTGAGTGGAGTTTCTCCGCTGGATTGTTTCCAGTTTGGCGGCCACTCTCTTGCCTGTTGCGCTTCTCTTGGGCCACACAAGCGCGCCTCTCGAGCTTACAAATAGAAATTCGGCCCGAGAATGGAGAATTATCCCACTCCAGAGGACAAGTATTGAATGTTGGCCGGTCGGTATCAAATGGGCGCCGACGAGAAGGCGCCAGCGAGAAGCAGAAGACAGTGGCTGGCAGTCGATGGAGTGTGATTGGCAGTGTGCATTGGAAAACTGCAGTGGCGCGTTGCATTTGCGCGCGAGTTACGCACAAAAGTGCACAAAAGTGCACAAAAGTGCATAGAGAAGTGCAGGCAGAAAATGCACACGCGCGCTCAGATCTGCCCCCTCACCTAAGCTGCGGGCCGGCCGAGCAGAAGAATGGCTTTCTCAAGGTTTGATTTATTTGCACATTGTGTCCGACTGTTGCCAGTGCTTTGCTTGGCCAAACCACCGCGGCGAGTCTTCCTTGCCCGTTCGAGCCCGGGCTTGAGCAAAAGTAGAGTAAAAGAGCCAGAGCTTAGCTGCGGCCAGACCCAAGCCCGGCCAGACCCAAGCCCGGCCAGACTGAGAGGAGAGCCTCGAAGAGCGCCGGCGAGCTGTTGCCGATTTGTGTGGCTCATTCGTGTGATTTCTTGCACTCTCGGCGGGCCAAATGTTGCACAATCGGCCCGAATTTTAGCCCAATCTTCAGGGCAATCTGCAATCTTCGATCCTAATGAGCCAGATTTATGGGCCGAGATTGCGAGATTGGACAACAATTGGCGCCGTTTGTGACTGTCTGCAGAAGACGGTCTGCAGCCCGGCCAGTCTGGCGCGCAGCACACGCGCCCCTCGACACAATGGGCCATCAGGGGCAGCTGTGTGGCGCAGCTGCGGGCCCGAAGCATCTGGAGCGAGCGAAGAGCAAACACACAATGGCGAGCCGAAACTGGAGCCCAATTTGGCTCAATTTGGTGGCTTACTGCTCGCAGACAGTCACTCGCTCGCCCACTTGCACAGGCCAAGAGCCAGAGTGTGGCTGTTGGATTTTGTATAATCTAATTGGCGGCCAGAGCTTGTGGCTGGCGAGTGGCAAGGCGCGAGCAGAAGGAGAAGTGGAAACTGGAAACTGCAAACAACTGGAATCAACTCGCGAGCTCTGGCGGCCAGGTCGCTGTCGTTTGAGAGTCTTGCCAAGGAGTCTTGCCAAGAAGGGTCGAGCAGTGAGCGGTGAGCAGCGACAGGCGAGCAGACACAGTTAAGTGACAAGAAGGCCAACAATGAGGGGGAATAATGCTATCATTAGGCCCGTTATTGTTGTTGTTGTTGTCGTTATTGCCCGGACGCCAGTTGATGATGATGATGAGGAGGAGGAGGAGGAAGAGCGTCATCGGAATGGCGCGCATTAAGCTGGCCAATTGGGCGAGCTTTTTTTGTCAATCCACTTCACTTGGCTGGCCAGCGAGCGGCCTTGATCGGAAGGTGTTTTGGATCGGGCGCAACAGTGCACTGTGCTCGCTGCACACTAATAGACCCACGCTCTATGGACTGTGTGCGGCCCATTGCGCTGGGCTGCTGGGCGCGCACTACGCACAGTCCTGCGCTGTTGAGTCGCTCTTCTGCTCGCAGTGCAAAGGCGCGCCTGTCCAACACAAACAGAGCCACACTCTTCAGCTCGGATATAACTTATAACTTATAACTTTTGGCTCAAACTTTTCCAAGTTGAAACTCGCCGCCGCTTTAAACACTCTCCACTTTTAACTCGCCTTTCTCAGCTCTCAGCTCTCAGCCCTTAGCTCTTAGCCCCCAACTCCAAACCAAAAGGGCTCATCCTTTTCTCTAGAATCCCCATTTGGATCCACATTTAACTCGAGCGCCCGCACACAATGGCAACACACACACACACACTCGCTGGCCGCCTCCTCCAAACTCGTCACGTCGCCCCTCCAACCCAACTCGTCGGGGGCTCGTCCCCAAGCCAAACGAAACGAGCTCCCAACGCCAATCACACACAAAGTGAACACACACCTGTTGCCTGTTCGTGTGTGTGTGCGTGCGTCCGTGTTGCGTCAACTGGCGCCACTGGCACAACATTGCACTCAGTGTGTGTGTGTGTGTCTATCTATCCATGTCTCTTGCACTCTCTCTATCTTGCACGGACCACTGCCAGAAGAGCCACAGACTGGCTGCCACTAGCTAGCCAGCCCAAAGGGCCACCGAAACTCGACACTCAAGGCGCACTGAAAGCCCAGCTCATTATGCCCGCTCGTCCTTTGGAGCCTCTTTTGCAGGCGAGCAGCTCTTTTGAGAGAAAGATGAAACCTTGAAATAGCGCCTTCCAGTTGCCAGAAAGTGTGAGAGCTCCTCTGGCAAAGGTCTCTCTCTCTCTATTTCTATTTCTCTTTCTCTTTGGCCAGCCACGCTCAGCCAAAGCTCGCCCTTAGCCTTCCAACAGGCCGAGTGCTGCGGCCAAAAGGGACAGGGAAGGAGCAAACAGTCTCCGCAAGACCCTTGCACTAACCGCACGGCTTCACCTCGCTTTACGACAATTCAGAGCTCTCTATTTCTGTCCATTTTGCGACTATTTTATCCTCCATTTTCTGTGTATTTTCAACTCCATTTTCTCTGTATTTCATTCCACATTTTCTCTCCGCTTTTCTCGCTCTATTTTTTGCCCCGAAGGAAATTTCTCTCAAAATTCCGTAGCTTCTTTTCGGGCCACAAAACAGGCCACTTAGCTCAACTTCGACGAGATGGTTTTGCCTACAAAAAAGCCCCAAGTACTAGGGAAAGCAGAGGGGCAGTTGAGCGGCAGGATCGCACCCAATTATGTGGGCAAATGTTTGGCCCAACATTTCCAGCTCGTGCTGGCCGGCGGCAAATTGTTTCATCAAAAGCGCGCTCGACTTGAAGGCTCTCTCTCTCGCTTATTTGCATGCTCATTTCCATCCTCACTGCAAAGCAAAACCAAGCTCGTCTCTGCCTCCATCTCAATTTCTGGAGCCGTTGCTTAACCACCTCGAGCTGGACCAACTCGAGCGTTCATTGGCTGAACTTCGGCCGACCGAACTGGACCAACACAGTTTCCGCTGCTTAAACAAACTCAAAGTCCGATCAGCGATCTGATCTGATCTCTCCATCATTGTTTCCCCAGCCCCCAAGTGCAATCTGATCGCAATGACCAGTGGGCGGGGCTGAGGGTGGCCAGACCAGAGGCAGAGTGTCTCTGGGGGCTCGATTGCAGGCCAGAGGTTGGGCGCGGCGAGAAAAGCGAGCGAGTGACAAAGACGTTGGGCACTGGACTGCGCGCAGCCCGATTGCGTTTTGGCTGCCTTCTTAAGGCAGTGCGAGGCGCGTGTTGCGCGCGACTTTGGGCGCGCGTCTGGAGAGCGCGCAAATCCAATAAGGATCGCGCGCAGTGCGAGCGATCCTTGTTGGACGTGCGCCTGTTGCGCGCTCGCCGCCCGTTGCGTGTGACTGTGTGTGTCTGTCCGAAGTTGAGGAGACGGCGCTTAAGAAAACAGAAACGAGAAAGAATAATAATAAAACGGTACGAGTGGTGGACAAATCCGTTTGGCTAAGCTGGCCAGCGGCTGCCTGCTAGCTGCTGGCGACTGGCGGCCGGACGCGCGGCCATGGGGCAGAAAGTAGAAAGTAAAGCGCCCGAGTGGAGGCGGCTTCACGGGCCAGACATTAGCGCCGGCAGGACAAGGATGCGACGACTGCCGGTCTTGCGTGCCGGCTCGCGTTGCCCCACATGCTGCCAGCCGGGCGGACAGGCTGGAGGAGGCAAGACGAAGAAGCAAGACGAGGGCTAAGACAGAGAGATCCACTCGAGGGGGAGACATTAATAACGGTAGGTGGCCGGCGGAGAAAGTGGTGGCCTTAGCCTTAGCCTTAATAATAATAATAATTTCGACCTTTCGGAAACTTGAAAACACAAGAAGAGGAGGAGAGCTCCTCCTTCTGGCTGCTGCCGGTACTTACCCACGAGGAGCAGGGCCAGCGACAGGTAGTCGCGTCCCACCGAGTGGACGGCGCCGACGATGGTTCCAATTAGGGCGCAAATGAGCCCCAGCAGGGCTATCACAACAATGTACCACTTGACCGAGATGTCGGCGCAGGCCAGACACGACTTGGACTTGGGGCTGGCACTTGGAATGAGACTTGGAATGGGCTGGCCAATGGTTGTTTGAAGTTGCGCGCTCTGCGGGTTCGGGTTGGGACTCGCGGTCGGCGGGCCGGCCGCCTCAGACGCGCACACGAAGCGCACAGGTTGGGGGGCGTGGCCGCCCGACTGCGCGAGAGTGGGGCCCGCGCACGGAGGGCCCGCCGCGAGCAGGCAGGTTCGCTGGTGGGGGGCCAGCGCGGCCGCGGGCAGCGCCCCGCCCCCGCACGCGCTGGTGGGCGCGGCCTCGCCCGCGCCCGCCGGCTGCTGGCAAATGGGCCCAGGCTCGTAGGGGGGCGGCAGCTCGAGGGCGGCGGGCCGGCGGCGGCCCGAGGTGGGCGGCGGCTGCCGCTGGAGCGTGTTGGCGACCAGCTGGGGGCCCGCGAGGGCGACCTGTTGGCGCTCGGCGGCGGCGCTCGACGTCATGGGCTTGGTGAGGGCGGGCTCGCTGGCCGAGGCTTGATGGGTGACTTGGCCTGATGGGTGCTCATTGTTGGCTGGCGGAAGGGGCGCAGACTGGCTGCCGGCGAGCCGGCCCGTCCGCTGCTGGCAGGGCTGCTTTTGGCGCTTGTCCGCCGGCCTGGGACTGGGGCCCAGACTGCGGGCGGAGGCGGTGCACTCAGCCGGGTGGGGGCCGGGCGGCGGCTCGCAGTTCGGCGGCCTGGCCAGCGGTCGGCCGAGGGTGGCGAAGGGCGAGCTGGCGGCGCCCCTAGTCTGCCACTGGGCCAGGTTGAGCGACTGCAGGTGGGCCTGCGACGAGGAGAAGCGGCGGCCCCCCAAAGCTGCCCGGCCCGCAGGCCGCGAGTGGGCGTGGGGCGCGGGTTCGGCGCCCGCCAGCCGCTCGGCCGCGCACTCGATGGAGCCGGAGCACTCGAAGTGGGGCTGCATCCTGCGCTGTGCCGCGCGTTAAACGGGCCTCCTGTGCTGCCTCTTGAGCACTAGCAGCCAAAAATAGGGCGACAGATTTCTGTGCAACGCTGCGTAGAAATGTAATTGTATTTTTGACGCGCACTGTGCGTGTCGCGCTGCTTCTGCTGCTCCACCTGCGCCCAATGGACCATTGCCCTTCGGCCTCTGCTATGCGCCCCTCTTTTCAGAGGCTCGCCGACTGCTCTTTGCCTCACTCTTAGCTGTAAAACTTGCACTTTGGGGCTCCACCGATTGACTGATTAGCTTACTGATTCACTTATTCTCTTCTGGGTTGCTTGGCGTCTTGCTGCTTGCTTTTGGGGCGCTTGGCTGCTGACAAATGCGGACGAGTGGCCGCCGCTCATTCGCCGCTTGGTGGCGATCTTGTGGCGATAACTTGGCCGGAAATTGTCACCCTCGGCTCTTCTCACTCGCTCAGCTCACTTATGATTTGTTGGATAACTTCTTGTCACTTGGCTTTCTCTCCACCTGGCCTTCTTCTCGCTTAACTCGGCTGACACTTCCTCTGCCGCTGGCCGACTGAAAGCCAGAGATCCAATTGGCCGACGGGAAGCTCGGGGGCGAAAGTGTTTGTTTGCTCTTGGCGAGACGCTCTCCAGCTCTGCCGCTCACTGTCTCTAGCTCGCAAACTACTCTCTCAAACAGCTCCAACCACCACGGGACGCCTCTCGAGCGCGCGCACACCTGTTGTCGCCGCTCGTCGTGTCGCGCGGGCCGCCTCTCTTCTGCTAGCTGCTAACTGCTAACTGCCGGATGGTGGATGGCGGATTGTGGCTGGCGGATGGCAGTTTGCGGCTCGTGTCCGTGTCCGTGTGTCTGCTGCTTGGCTGTGCCTCGACACGAGCGCTCTCTGAACAGCCTGTGCCAGCTCGCCAAAGCTGCCTGGCCGCTCCTGTTCGCTCGTTCGTCAAAAGAGTGGTTCTCGCCCTCGAACGACGCGCTCGAACTGGCTGGGCGGCACCACCGTTGGCTCACAACAGACAGTTAGTCGGCCGACTGGAGCCAGCAAACGGCACTCCACTGGGCCCACTACTACCACTCGGCGAGCATGCGCGCCACCAAACCGGCCGCACTTCCACCGCCATCTCGCGAGCCAGCCCGCCGACACACTGGCAACTCGCTGCTCACAAGCTCACTTCTAGCTCCCATCCATGAGAACAGGACCTGCAAATGTTCACCCTCACCCTCGACAGTCACTCTCTGGCCTGTGGGAAGCCACTCCTGCGCCCCCCAAGTGCATTTCCCCGCCCGAAAAGGCACGTAAACAACAACGCCGCGCGACTGCAGACAGACCGAATCCTCGCGCACATTCCGCACACACTGCTCAGCGCGCACCAGTCGTGCCAATGTGGGCCTTTGCCCACGCGCACTATCCGCCAAAAGTACGGTGACAAAGTTCTGTGCAGTGCTGCGCACAAATGTAACCTTATTTTTGACGCACACCGCGCGCTCTTCGCCCGTGCTCGTGCCTCTCTGCTCGCCCTCTGCCTCCGTGTTTTCCCTTGCTCCTCTCCCTTAGGGCGCCCCAAATGTGCCAAGACCTTTGCGCCCTTTCACTGCCAGCCGCCCGCCCTTTCCAGAGGCCGCCCTAAACGGTGGCATTGTGAGATGAAACCGTCTCACGGCTGCACCACGGCCGCCAACTATGCCCAGCCGGCAAGCGATCGCCTCCCAAGCGTCGTCCAACTCGCCTCCAACTGGCAGTTCGAGCCACTGGGCTGCAGAGAATAGAGTAACCTTATCAACTCCTTTCGCTCTGATGGCCACCCTCAGCGTGCGACCCTCAGACACAAGAGGGCACTCAGGAGATAGAGACAGACACCGGCCGTGTTGCTTCTCGTTCGGGCCTCGTGGGCCTTTGCAGCGGCCCGCCTGGCAGCTGGGCGGCCCCATCGGGCGATCCTTAGGTGCGGCCGGCCAAACAGGGAGATCCAATTTCCAGCGAAACCTTTTCATTGTGTTTTCGAGCGTGCCAAAGGATGTTTGTTTCCAAAAGTAGTGGCGACTCGATGGGGGCAATCCTAAGCTCGGGGGGCCGCAATTTGTCTCGCGAAGTGGCGCCACTTCCACCAGCAAGGCTCCCCCACTCTTGCGACCCCTTTTGGGACATCTTGTTGCAATGGGCCGCCGAGTTGCGCTCCAAATGTCGGCCACTAGACACGAGGAGCGGCCATGAGGGCGGCGTGCAGACATGCTGATCACTGGCACAAGCGCCGCCATTCACGGCTGACACTTAGCGAGCGGCAAATTGCTTAAATTTTTGGAGGCGCCCATAAGTCTCCAAATTTGGCAGCCTCGAGGAAGGTGCGTGTGGAAGGGCCACATCTCCGTGTTGTTTGTGTGTGGCGGCTGCATGTCTCTGTGTGTCTAGCAAGAGATACACACAGACACACAGGCGAGCTGGAAAAAGCGTGTGCGTACAGATTGTGCAGATTGGAGTCATTTATGTTTTTGTTTGTGTTTTGCGGCCCGTCGTGTCTCTTGGTCTGTGTTTACACGAAGCACGGCCGCTTGTGTTTTTCCTCGCCGAGCTATCTTGATTTTTATTCATGAGAGACAGAGAGAGAGAGAGGAAGAGAAAGAGAGAGAAACATGCAAAACGAAAACAAGACAAAACACGATAAAACATCACCATCGACAACGCACAGCACAACAACGCCACTTAACTAACTCGCACAACAACACACTCACACCACAACTCGAGCGCCACACCGAAGGGAGCACTACTTCCAAACGGGGGGAAAGGCTAACATTTTTCTCAATCACATTTTTACTCAATGAATCTATGGATCACAACACAACACAACACAACACAACACACCACATCACTTCACATCACTTCACCTCATCATCAGCTTCATCTCCATTTTCATTCACAAAAATCAATATCACTTTCAAATCCAACTTTGATCAATGAAACAATCCTCCAATCACAATCATGAGCATGCCAATCGGTTCCACAATTATGGGACGCACTGTCCTCGATTGTATAATGCACAAATTACCATCTACTCGTAAATATTATCGAGTCTCCTTGATTGTTCCAGATAATGGAATTCCAGTTATTGAATATTATCAGGCAAGAGGGAGTTTGAGTAAAAAGAAACCCAGAAAAACCATTCACTTTGTTGATCTATGGTTTGCCGATAAAAAGCATGATACAAATGAGAAAAATGCCTTCTCCATCTATACAGTTGATAAAACAATTACATTTTTCGCACAAGACGAGACCACCATGAACGATTGGTTAACTAAAATTCGCGAATATCACTCTGAACTGTATCCAGAACTTACACAATATGATGCTATATTTGAGGCCACATTGTTGGATAAGGGTTTGGCCAAAACCATGGGCTTACAGGGGCACTATAGATTAGCCCTATGTAAGGAATCTCTCGATCTAGTTCCACTACTCTCGCCCCAAATGATAGAGCAATTACAGCAACAACAACAGCAATTACTATCACAAAAACCAAATATTGCCTGCAACAGCAGCAGCAGCAGTACCAGCACCAAGCAGAGATTCTCTAAAAGGCATCCATGGGTTACACAAAAGACAATTCAGCTGGCCCGTCGCTCCATCAGGCGATGTGGCCATACAGATTCAAATTTCTACATTGAGTCTGGAAGACATTCTACCATCGGCGAGGGAGACCTCTGGTTCGCTCTAAATAAGAAATCTACAGCTAGGCATTTGCATGAATTGTTGCTGGCAACAATTATGAGCGCCGCCTCCTCGCAAGCCGATGATCAATTCTTATGCAAGGCACCAAGATCTCGTAGTGGCTCATCAAGCGAGAGCGCCCTCGATCGTTCACAACAATCTCGTTCCTCCTCACTAATGTGCTTGATCAATAATCATGCTTCAAACAACAATAACAATAACAACATAACCTTCAACAGTTATCATCTTCAAAATACAACGCGTATCATGCATGCAGATAATGGCGGTTTCCCAATACCAACAAATCCAGCTCACACAGGAAACGAGATGGAAGATGATGGTGGATATCTGCCGATGGCATGATATCCAAGCGAATGTTTAATAAAAGTTAGAAAGAACAAAAGGGGGAATTTCAGTCACAAATGAGATTAGAATTCTTTTGTGTCATCACACTTGTCATCTTTTCATAAGTCTCTCTCGATACTCTAGTCCTGGTCCCACTGTTATTATCCCACCTTAGGACCATACGTCAGCCTTATACCGCTTGTCATGTTCCATCTTTTTCAGATAAGCATCGGCACCCTTTTCGTCAGTCTTAAGATTTTCCATGATGATATTCTTGAAGATTTGCAGAACATTCTTCGCCATCGAACGGGCTTCACCACAGACATAGACATATCCATTTCGATTACCGATTATGTCCCAGGTCTCTGCACGATTCTGCTCCAACAAGTGGGTTACATACACTTTCTCAGGCTGATCACGGGAGAAGGCAACACGCAACTGAGTCAGAGTTCCGTCCTGGACAAATTGCTCCAACTCGTCGGAATACAAGTAGTCTTGGTCCTTGTGTCTGCAACCATAATACAAAATGACATCGCTCGTTTCCAATTGGTCACGTTTGCGAAGGAAGCTAATCTCCTGAAGGAAGCCTCTGAAGGGTGCCAGACCAGTGCCTGGGCCGACCATAATGATGGGAGCCATGGTGTTCTTGATAATGGGTGGTAATCTGAATTGAGATTGGACGAAGCAAATTGGAACTTTCACCTGATCAATCATACCATTCTCCTTGTTCTCGTCTTGGAGCAAAGTGTTGCGCTTCAGATAGCTTGTCGCAACTCCCTTATTTAAATGGCCCGCAAGCGTCTTGTACTCAACAACAACAGCTGTGATGGATACACTAGTTGGGTTGACAAGATTACTCGAAGATATTGAGTAATAGCGCGGTTGTAAGCGCGGCAACAACTCAATCAGTAGATCGGCCGGTGGTCTGAACGACGGTAAGTCATTGATCACTTGCACAATGTTACGACAGCTCTTAACTATCCACTCGTTATACTTCTCTCGGCCTTCTGTAGACGACGAGCAGATGAATTCCATGAACTTCTGGTCCTTTTCGTCGGTCGCATATGAGCACATCTCACGTAGAGGCTGAACTCGTGGTATGGCCGCTATATCGACATAGTAGCTGAACGCTGTTCTAAAGGTGCATGGACATGGAATTAGGTTTGTCTTTGCTGTGTAGGTGTCGATGCACTTCATTGAAATAATCTCGTCCAAGTCTATGTTCAATAATCGACCTAACATCTCAACCAAATCGCCATCAATCTGCGGAAACACCACCAAATGATCACCCGTTTTGTAACCAACCATTTCGCCATTCAGATCAAATTCTACATGCAAGCAGGAACGATCGCCCTTGTAAAGTTCACGATAATTTATCGGCTTGCATTTGATGGGATTTTTCAATCCATATGGAGGACTCTTTGATTCATACGAGCCAATTCTATAAGGCTCTCCAGTGAATAAGCCCTTTGGTTTTCCATCTTCAGTATAAAAATCTTCTCTATTCTTGTGAACAACGAGCTCATATTGTCTATAATTTGTATCATTAGTAACAGCCAAATTGAAT